>JACCDJ010244890.1_pt1 | contig 10577 bp, 5 predicted proteins | sample 7444481 | NCBI WGS metagenome assembly JACCDJ01 (sample SAMN15323435, study PRJNA562643) | freshwater metagenome | isolation source: river surface water | place: USA:Blue River Watershed | collected 2017-08-15 | reverse complement strand
GAACTCAGACAAAGGTGATGTGGCATCTTTGTTGCGCAGCAAAGACTTCGGTGTGAAGATGATCAGTGGCTTGCGCAAATTGCGAACCATTTGACGACGCAACACGTGGAAGATTTGGCTGGCGGTGGTTGGCTGAACGATTTGCATGTTGGTGGCGGCCGCCAACTGCATGAAACGCTCCAAGCGCGCTGAGCTGTGCTCTGGGCCTTGACCTTCGTAGCCGTGAGGCAACATGAGCGTCAAGCCATTTACACGGCCCCACTTCACTTCACCCGAGGCAATGAACTGGTCAATCACCACTTGCGCGCCGTTGGCGAAGTCGCCGAACTGAGCTTCCCAAATCACCAGGGTATTTGGATCGTTGGAGGCATAGCCGTATTCAAAACCAAGCACAGCCTCTTCGGACAAGATCGAATCGATGACAACAAAGGGGGCTTGATTGTCGGCAACATTTTGCAAAGGCACATAAGTGCCTGTGTCCCACTTTTCACGATTTTGATCGTGAATCACAGCATGACGGTGCGTGAAAGTACCTCGTCCGCAATCTTCGCCTGACAAGCGCACAGGGTAGCCGCTGGCCACCAAGGAGGCAAAGGCCATGTGCTCACCCATGCCCCAATCGACGGGCATGTCACCACGTCCCATGGCGGCACGGTTGTCGTATACGTTCTTCACCAACTGGTGTGGGGTGACAGTGCTTGGCAATGTGGTGATTTTTTCAGAAATGCGTTTCCATTCTGCCAATGGAATGGCAGTGTTGCCTGCATCGGTCCACTTCTGGTTGAGGAACGGCGCCCAATCGACAGAAAATTGGGTTTTGAAATTGGTCAAAACAACTTCGTCTTCGGTGTGCTTGCCAGCATCGAGCGCTGCGCGGCAGGCCTTGACCATGTCGTCGCCTAAGGTTTCACCCAAACCTTGTGAAGCCAATCGGTCGGCGTACAACTTGCGAGTACCTGGATGGGCCGCAATTTTCTTGTACATCAATGGCTGCGTGAGGCTAGGCGTGTCTTGCTCGTTGTGACCCAATTTGCGGAAGCAAATGATGTCGATCACCACATCTTTTTTGAACGTCATGCGGTACTCAAGCGCAATTTGCGTGGCCAAGACAACGGTTTCTGGATCGTCTGCATTGACGTGCAACACAGGCGCTTCCACCATCTTCACGATGTCGGTGCAATACACCGTTGAGCGCATGTCACGAGGGTCGGAGGTGGTAAAACCAATTTGGTTGTTAATGATGATGTGAACAGTGCCGCCGGTAGAGTAACCACGGGTTTGAGCCAGCGCCAAAGTTTCTTGGTTGACACCTTGGCCAGCAAAGGCGGCATCGCCGTGAACCAACACGGGCAATACCTGTTTGCCATGAGGATCGGCACGGCGGTCCATACGGGCACGCACAGAGCCTTCCACCACAGGGTTCACAATTTCTAGGTGTGAAGGGTTGAAGGCCAAAGACAAGTGAACAGGGCCACCGCGGGTGCTGATGTCTGAGCTAAAACCTTGGTGATACTTAACGTCACCGGCTGGCAAGTCTTCAGGCGCTGTGTGATCGAATTCAGCGAACAGGTCTTTGGGCAACTTGCCCATGGTGTTGACGAGCACGTTTAAACGACCGCGGTGAGCCATGCCAATCACAATTTCTTGGACGCCCTTTTCGCCAGCAGACTGAATGAGCTCATCCATGGCGGCGATGAAGGTTTCACCACCCTCCAAGGAGAAACGCTTTTGACCCACATACTTGGTGTGCAGGAAACGCTCCAAACCTTCAGCCGCGGTCAAGCGATCAAGAATTTGTTTCTTTTGATCAGAATTGAAGTTGGGTTTGCTGCGAATGCTTTCCAACTTCTGTTGCCACCAGCGCTTTTCAGCTTGCTCCGTGGTGTACATGAATTCGGCACCCAAGGTACCGCAATAAGTTTCGCGCAAAGCATTGAGCAATTCGCGCAGAGGCATGGAATTTTTACCAAAGAAGGTGTTGCTGGTGTCAAACACGGTTTCTTGGTCGGCATCGGTAAAGCCGTAAAAAGCAGGATCGAGGTCTGGAATGTTGGGACGCTCTGTGCGCTTCAAGGGATCGAGATCGGCCCAGCGTTGACCCACGTTTCGGTAGGCTGCAATGAGTTGCTGTACGGCGGTTCGCTTGCGACCCATTTCAGCATCGGCACTGGCCATGACCACTTTGGTACCACCTTGTTTGGCACGTTCGGCAAAGGCATTGATGACGGGCAAATGGGGAACGTCTTTGGCAGAAGAGCCATCGACTGCAGGAACGTGTTGCAAGGCGTCGAAGTATTCGCGCCAGCTGTCGGGAACACTGCCAGGATTGGCCAGGTAGTTCTCGTACATTTCCTCCACGTAAGGCGCATTGCCTCCGAAGAGATACGTGTTGCCTTGGTAGGCGGCGTAGACGGATTTTGTCTCACTCATTTTTCGCTGACCTTCGCCCCCCTTCAGGGAGCATTAGTTGGTTGAAATACCTTCCGCGACACGGCTGAACCGGTTGGCGGATGCGACTGTGGCATGGGAAGGGCCTTAGTAACTGGCGCATTATCCCATTGATTTGATGCGAACGGCTTATTTAATTCAAGCTTTGACCAAATCAGCAATTTGAAGCAAAGCGCTAGGGTCGTCCATGGTGGTCAGATCGCCAGGGTCTCGACCCTCACAAACAGCTTGAATGGCCCGGCGCAGCAGTTTCCCGCTGCGAGTTTTGGGCAAAACAGACACAAAGCGAACGCGTGCAGGACGGGCCACAGCCCCCAAAGAGTTGTCGACCACCTTCATGATTTCACCTTCAAGCTTGAGCAAAGCTTGTGGGTCATTCAACAGGGTGCCGTCTTTGAGCACAGCAAATGCCATAGCGACTTGGCCTTTGAGGTTGTCGGCCACCCCCACCACAGCCACCTCCGCCACTGCGGCGTGTCCTGAAATGCTTTCCTCAATTTCACGGGTGCCCAAACGGTGGCCGGCCACGTTAATGACGTCGTCCGTTCGGCCCAAAATGAAGAAGTAGCCGTCTTCGTCTTTGATGCCCCAATCAAAGGTGGAATAAACCATCTTTCCGGGTACGGTGGTCCAATAGGTTTTGACAAACCGATCGTCGTCGCCCCATACAGTTTGCAAACAACCAGGGGGCAAAGGGCCTTCGATGGCCACCACGCCTTTTTGGTTGGGCTGTGTGAGTTCCTCACCCGTTTGATCGTCCAACAATTTAACGTCGTAGCCATAAACAGCTTTGCCAGGCGAGCCAAACTTGCTCAGGGTTTTTTCAATGCCATTGCACACGGTCAAGATCGGCCAACCCGTTTCGGTTTGCCAATAATTGTCAATGATCGGCTTGCCAAGGCCCTCCGAAATCCATTTGGCTGTTGGCTCATCAAGGGGTTCGCCTGCCAAAAAAAGTGCTTTCAAGCTGGATAAATCGTATTTGCTCAGCAGCGCAGGATCTTGTTTCTTCAACACCCGGATGGCTGTCGGTGCACTGAACATGACCGTCACTTTGTACTTCTCAACCAAGCTCCACCAAATTCCGCCATCAGGCCGCGTTGGCAAGCCTTCATAAAGGATGGTGGCCATACCGCCAATGAGGGGGCCGTAAATGATGTAACTGTGGCCAACTACCCAACCGATGTCGCTGGTGCAAAAAAATGTCTCGCCAGGTTTGCCGCAAAAAATATGGGGAATGCTAGAGGCCAAGGCCACGGTGTAACCACCAGTGTCACGCTGCACGCCTTTAGGCTTGCCAGTGGTGCCAGAGGTGTACAAGGTGTAGCTTGGATGAGTGGCATCTACCCACTCGCATGGCACCACATCGTTCAGGTGTTTTTCACGCAAGTTGGACCATTGCACATCGCGACCTTCGGTGATGGCCATTTTGGCAAGACCACGGTCAACCAACAACACCGAATCAGGTTTGTGAGAAGACAAGCGAATGGCTTCGTCCAGTAATGGTTTGTATTCCACGACCTTGCCGCCACGAGAGCCCGCATCTGCACTCACAATGACTTTGGGTGATGCATCTTTAATGTGTGACGCCAAGGAGCTTGAGGCAAATCCACCAAACATTATAGAGTGAATGGCGCCAATTCGAGCACATGCCAGCATGGCAAAGGAAGCCTCTGCAATCATGGGCAGGTAAATCAAGACACGATCGCCTTTTTTGACGCCCAAAGACAACAGGGATGCGGCCATGCGTTGCACTTCAGCATGCAATTGCTTGTAGGTGTATGTGCGCTCTTGATCTGTTTCTGTGGAGACAAAGATCAGCGCAGCTTGGTCACCTCGATCTTTCAAATGGCGATCAATGGCGTTGTGACACAGATTGGTTTCGCCGCCCTTGAACCATTTGGCAAACGGCGGATTGCTGTAGTCACAAATTTCTCGCGGGGCTTTGTGCCATTCAATTTGTTGGGCTTGCTCAGCCCAAAAAGCATCACGGTCTTGAATAGAACGTTGGTGAAAATCTGAAAATTGACCCATGGTGTCTCCTGTCGCTGCTGTCAGGCAAATCTTTGCAATGAACAGTCCTATTTTGCAATCAATGACAGGCGAGCCTTGCACACAAGTTCAGTGAGTGGGCCTCGCCTTCTGAATTTATAATTATTCATGATGGACTTGCTGGAAGCTGACTTTACAAACAAAAGCCCTGATCCCAATTAAGCCAATGCCTTGATCCAAGTGTGAACTTGCTTGAAGTCTGGATTTTCAGCAGACCGAAGCCATTCAAACAAAACCATTTCTGTGGTCAACAACTCTGCACCCGCGCCCGCTAAACGATCAAATGCAGCGTCACGATCGCGATCAGAACGAGAAGCGCAGGCATCAGTCACCACCCAAACATCGAATTCGTCTTCGAGCAAGTCCAAGGCTGTCTGAAGCAAACAAACATGGGCCTCACAGCCTGCAATGACCACAGAAGGGCCAGATTCGGGCTCGGCTGGCTTTTGCAGATGACGCGGCAAACTTCTTGCGTTGCCCTTGGGAACTGCAGGGGTTGGCGGACTTAACCACTCGCCCAAGCCTTCCTCTACGGCACTGAAAGCCATTTTGGCCAGCACTCTTTGGCAATGCTGGCGAATCTCAGGTGAAATAGGGCCCAATCCGGAGGGATTTTGCTCAGTGGCCCAGACCGGCACATTCAGCAATTGAGCCGTCCGTGCCAGCACCTCCGCGCGCTGCCACACAGCCGGAGCGTCCTTCATCGCAGGCATTAGCTTCAGTTGGTAATCGACCAAAACCAATTGAGAGGTTTCAACTTCAAGCAGCATAACAATAGACCTTGGTGCTCATTAATCGTGATTCTCAGGGATATACCCGTCATTTTGGGGTGTCAACTCTGAGAAGTTGGCATTAAACTGCCTCGCTATGCGCTTGATTCTATGTGGACTCGTCTTTTTAACAACGGCAGCCTTGGCGACGCCCGTTGAGGACGACCTTGGACGTTTGATCAAGGAGCGTGGTTTGGTCTCCCAAGTGACTGATCAGCTTTCAGAGCAAATTAGCAACCAATTGAGCGGCCCGCTTCAGTCGGCCCGCAACACCTTTGGCGGCAAAGCCTCCGAGTTGGTCATTCAAGCCATGGGGCTTTTAGGTGTGCCTTACAAACGGGGCGGCACATCGGAAGAGAAAGGCTTTGATTGCAGTGGCTTTGTGCGCCACATGTTCGAAAAATCGGTCGGCTTGGTGTTACCTCGAAGGGCTGAAGAACAGGCAAGGGTGACGGAAGAAATCAATAAAAGTGAGCTCAAGCCTGGCGACTTGGTCTTCTTCAACACCATGAAGCGCACGTTCAGTCATGTGGGTATTTATGTTGGGGATGGTAAATTTATTCATGCACCCAGGCCAGGTAAAGCGGTTCGAGTGGATGACATGCGTGAGGCCTACTGGCAAAAAAGATTCAATGGCGCCAGAAGAGTCCAATCGGACAAACTGCAGGCAGAGCCTTCTCAAAATTAAAGTCCTGTATCGACAAGAAAAAACCGCCCGAAGGCGGTTTTGACGGAGGCAGAAAAGGCTTACTTCTTAGCAGGAGGTAAATCTGTACAGCTACCATGAGCGACTTCCGCCGCCATGCCAATGCTCTCACCCAAGGTTGGGTGTGGATGGATTGTTTTTCCAATGTCGACAGCGTCAGCCCCCATTTCAATGGCCAAGGCGATCTCACCAATCATGTCGCCGGCATGCGTGCCCACCATGCCGCCGCCCAAGATCTTGCCGTGGCCGTGAGCCTCGGGTGAATCATCGAACAATAACTTGGTGACGCCTTCATCGCGGCCGTTGGCAATAGCCCGACCAGAAGCTGTCCATGGGAACAAGCCCTTCTTGACCTTGATGCCTTGCGCCTTGGCTTGGTCTTCAGTAAGGCCAACGCATGCCACTTCAGGATCGGTGTATGCCACACTGGGAATGACGCGAGCATTGAAGGCACTGGCGGCCAATTCTTCGTTGCCTTGAATTTCGCCAGCAATCACTTCTGCCGCCACATGGGCTTCGTGCACTGCCTTGTGTGCCAACATGGGCTGGCCCACGATATCGCCAATGGCAAAGATGTGCGGCACGTTGGTGCGCATTTGAATGTCCACTGGAATGAAGCCCCGGTCAGTGACGGCAACGCCGGCTTTGTCCGCTGCAATCTTCTTGCCATTGGGCGTGCGGCCCACAGCTTGCAAGACCAAGTCATAAACTTGCGGAGCAGGCGCAGCAACGCCCTCCTCTGCAGATTCAAACGTCACTTCAATACCGGCCTTGGTGGCCTTGGCGCCGACAGTTTTGGTTTTGAGCATGATATTGTCAAAACGATGGGCATTCATTTTTTGCCAGATCTTGACCAAATCACGGTCAGCACCTTGCATCAAACCGTCCATCATTTCCACCACGTCTAGGCGGGCGCCCAGCGTGCTGTAGACGGTGCCCATTTCCAAACCAATGATGCCACCGCCCAAAATAAGCATGCGCTTGGGCACTTCCTTCAAAGCCAATGCGCCGGTGCTGTCTACCACGCGCGGGTCGTTGGGCATGAAAGGCAAACGAACAGCTTGACTACCCGCTGCAATGATGCAGTTCTTGAAAGACACAACTTTTTTCGAGCCCGTTTTTTCTTGACCTGTGCCAGTGGTTTCTTCCACGACCACATGGTTGGCGCTCACAAATTCGCCAACGCCACGAACCGTTGTCACTTTGCGCATCTTGGCCATGGCAGCCAGACCGCCCGTCAATTTGCCGATGACTTTTTCTTTGTGCGTGCGCAGTTTGGCGATGTCCACTTTGGGGGCACCAAAATCAATACCAAGGTCTGCCATGTGGCTGACTTCATCCATCACAGCGGCCACGTGCAACAAGGCTTTGGAAGGAATACAACCAACGTTCAAACACACACCGCCCAAGGTGGCATAGCGTTCAACGATGACCACTTTGAGACCCAAATCGGCTGCACGGAATGCAGCGGAATAACCGCCAGGTCCAGCACCTAACACGAGCAAATCGCATTCAAGGTCGACAGCACCGCTATAGACAGAAGCGTTGCCAGCGCTGACAGCAACTGGCGCTGCACTTGTTGCTGGAACTGATGCTGCCACAGGTTTGGCAGCAGGCAAACTGACTGGCGCGGGCGCAGCAGATTGTGAGCTTGAAGATGCAACATAAGCTTCACCTTCCAAGACCAAGACTACTGAGCCTTGTTTGACTTTGTCACCCAACTTCACCTTCAGCTCTTTGACCACACCTGCTTGTGAGCAAGGAATTTCCATAGACGCTTTGTCGGACTCAACCGTGATCAAACTTTGCTCAGCCTTCACGGTATCGCCCACCTTGACCAAAAGTTCAATAACCGCCACTTCGTCGAAGTCGCCAATGTCTGGAACTTTGATATCAACTAATGCCATGGTTCAGCCTCTCAAAGTAGAACACGGCGGAAGTCGCCAAGGATTTGACCCAAGTACGCATTGAAGCGTGCAGCAGCGGCACCATCGATCACGCGGTGATCCCATGTCAAAGACAAAGGCAGCATGAGGCGGGGTACAAATTGTTTGCCGTCCCAAACGGGCTCGTGTGTGCTTTTGCACACACCCAAAATGGCCACTTCAGGCGCGTTGATAATGGGCGTGAAATACTTGCCACCAATGCCCCCCAAGCTAGAAATTGTGAACGTGGCACCCGTCATTTCTGCAGGGCTCAATTTGCCGTCACGGGCCTTCTTGGCCAACTCACCCATTTCTTGGCTGATTTGCAAGATGCCTTTTTTGTCGGCGTCTCTGATCACGGGCACCATCAAACCATTGGGTGTATCGGCTGCAAAGCCAATGTGCCAGTAGTTTTTGTAAACCAAGGCGTCGCCATCCAATGAGCTGTTGAATTCGGGGTATTTTTTGAGTACGGCCACACAAGCTTTGATCAAGAAAGCCAGCATGGTCACTTTGATGCCCGATTTTTCATTCTCTTTGTTGGTCGACACGCGGAAAGCTTCCAACTCAGTGATATCGGCATCGTCGTGGTTGGTCACCGCTGGAATCATGATGGCGTTGCGCAATAAATTGGCGCCACTGATTTTTTTGATGCGGCCCATTTCTTTGCGCTCAATGGGGCCAAACTTGGCGAAGTCAACCTTCGGCCATGGAATCAAGCCTAAAGCAGCGCCATCGCCACCCGCTGGTGCTTTGGCTGCTTGTGCTTTGGTTTGCGTGGCGCCAGCCATCACCGCTTTGGTGAAGGCATGCACGTCGTCTTGCGTAATTCGACCTTTGGGACCACTGCCTTTAACTTCTTCCAAAGGCACTCCCAATTCGCGCGCAAATTTTCGGACGGAGGGAGAAGCATGTGGCACGCCCAAAGTAGATGCGCCTGGATTGTGAGCTGGCACAGCAATGGAAGCTGTTGCAACGGCAGGAGCAACTGAAGGTGCCGATACTGCAACGGATGCAACGGATGAAACAGCGCTTGCAGCGACTGCCACTGGCGCAGCGGCAGCAACGTTGCCTTCCAAAATAGCCAGCAAGTCACCAATGTTGACTTTGTCGCCTATCTTGACCTTCAACTCTTTTAAAACGCCGGCTGCCGAAGATGGAATTTCCATGGCGGCCTTGTCGGACTCCACCGTGATGAGCGATTGCTCCATCTTGATGGCGTCACCCGGCTTCACAAAAATTTCAATGACTGCAACGTCTTTGAAATCACCAATGTCTGGAACGTGAACCTCAATGGGACCACTTGCAACAGACGCCGCAACAACAGCTGCGGGAGCTGCCACAGGGGGTGCAACAACTTGCGCCGCAGCTGCTGTACTTGCTGGAGCACTGGCTGGGGCACTTGCCGGTAAAGCTGCGTCGCCGCTAGCCTCCACCATCAACACCACCGATCCTTGTTTGACTTTATCGCCCAACTTCACGCGCAGCTCTTTCACGACGCCAGCCGTTGAGGACGGAATTTCCATCGAGGCTTTGTCAGATTCAACGGTAATCAAGGACTGCTCGGCCTTGACGGTGTCACCCACCTTGACCAAGAGTTCAATGACCGCTACTTCATCGAAATCACCGATGTCTGGAACTTTGACTTCTACCAATGCCATTTGTGTCTCCAAATCTTTTTATCAAGCGTACAAAGGATTGATCTTGTCAATCTTGATGCCGTATTGCTTCAATGCTTCAGCAACTTTGGCAACTGGCACAGCGCCCTCTTCGCTCAAAGCTTTGAGTGCTGCCACAACAATGTAATGGCGGTTGATCTCAAAGTGCTCACGCAACTTGCTGCGGAAATCGCTGCGACCAAAACCGTCTGTGCCCAGTACTTTGAACGTGCGACCTTTGGGAATAAATGGGCGTATTTGTTCCGCATAGTTTTTCATGTAATCGGTGGACGCAATGACCGGACCGTCATACTTGGCCAACTGTTGCGAAACAAATGAAACACGGGGTGTTTCCAAAGGGTGCAACATGTTGAAACGCTCAACATCTTGGCCATCGCGTGTCAATTCATTGAAGCTTGGGCAACTCCAAACGTCAGCCGCAATGCCCCAGTCTTTGGCCAGCAATTCTTGCGCAGCCAATGATTCACGCAAAATTGTGCCCGAGCCCATCAATTGAACGCGTGTTTTGTTTTTGCCACCCGCTTTACACAGGTACATGCCCTTGATGATTTGCTCTTCTGTACCCGCCGTCAGGCCAGGCATGGCGTAGTTTTCATTGAGCAAGGTCAGGTAATAGAAAACGTTGTCTTGTTTTTCTACCATTCGCTTCAGGCCATGGTGCAAGATCACGCCCACTTCGTGTGCAAAGGTGGGGTCGTAGCTGATGCAATTGGGAATGGTGCCTGCCAAAATGTGGCTATGACCGTCTTCGTGCTGCAAACCTTCGCCGTTCAATGTGGTTCGGCCAGATGTGCCGCCCAACAAGAAACCTCGCGCTTGCATGTCGCCAGCCGCCCAAGCCAAATCGCCAATGCGCTGGAAACCAAACATGGAGTAGTACACATAGAACGGCACCATGATGCGATTGCTGGTGGAGTAGCTGGTCGCCGCTGCAATCCAACTTGACATACCGCCCGCTTCATTGATGCCTTCTTGCAAAATTTGACCTGCTTTGTCT
>JACCDJ011219273.1_pt1 | contig 10578 bp, 2 predicted proteins | sample 7444481 | NCBI WGS metagenome assembly JACCDJ01 (sample SAMN15323435, study PRJNA562643) | freshwater metagenome | isolation source: river surface water | place: USA:Blue River Watershed | collected 2017-08-15 | reverse complement strand
AGCTGGAGTGAACACTACTAAATCATTCGCAGTGCTTGCTCCTCTCTTGAAATAGGTATTTACAGATATGGCGCCCGGTGAATAGGTAGATGAAACTTCTCCCGATATGGTATTATAAGTGATCCCATCTGGACTTGATTGCCATTCGTAGGTTATGCTTCCTGTACCTCCTGATGCATCCGTCGTAGAAGTTAAAGAAGCAGGTGTTGCTCCCACGCAAATCGTCTGGTCAGCAGAAATAGTTCCTGCGCTTAATACAGGATTTACGGTTACAGTTACAGTGGTGGTACTAGAACAAGATGAAGCTGAAACACCTGTTACCGTATAAGTCGTGGTTACGGTAGGTGATGCAATTACACTATTCACATTTGTAGCCGATAAACCTGTTGATGGAGACCAGCTGTAGGTAGATGCTCCAGAGGCTGTTAATGTCACACTCGATCCTGTAGTGATACTAGATGAGGACGGAGAAACTGTTACTACTGGAAGAGCGTTAACTAAAACTTCAATAGGGTGAGTTGTGCCAAAATCTGTACCAATAGTTGCTTTCCTTCTAAAATAAGAATTCCCAGTTAGTCCTGTTGGATGTGTATAGGTATCAGAATTTGCTCCTGAAATATTTGTATAGGTACCAGTTATTCCAGTTGTTGACAATTGCCACTGATAAGTAGCTCCAGAAGTCGCAGAATTTAGACTAATAAATGGAGCGGGTAATGTACCATAACAGATTGATTGATCATTACCAACACTTCCTGGACTAATGTTAGAAACAACTAAATTAAATGGAATTTGATTGCTACATAACGTCGTACTATTCGAAATAGTCAGGTTAAAATCATACGTATTCTGAGCACTTGTAGGAATCGTAATAGTTAATGTGCCAGATGTTACAGAAATCGAGTTTGATACGGTCGAAAAACCGGGCATGGCATTTGTTCCTGTTGTAATAGAATACTGATCCCCATTAGTTAATCCTGTATATGGAATACCAAAGCTTGTAGCAGAAGTGTTTACATCTGGGATTACATTAATTGATATTGTTGGAGTGGGATTAACAGTTATACTTGCTGTTCCACTTGTCGCGGAAGTACATGAACCTAGAGTTACAATAGCACGATAATATTTTGTTGCTGTCAAATTAGTTGCTGTAATACTAGAAGTGGTGCTCAAAATATCAGTAACCGTCCCAGAGAAATCTGCAGCAAGAGCTGATTGCCATTTGGAAATAGACCCCGTATAACCTGATAAGGTTAAAACTGTACTATTGGTTCCTGCACAAACCACAGCAGATCCTGCAATAGATCCTCCCACGCTTTGTTGAACCGTGATCAAAATAGCAGATGTAAATACTGGCAAATCTGTAGAGGTACTAGCCTTACGTCTAAAATAAGTATTCCCAGAAATTGCACCAGGTGAATAGGTTGCAGATGTAGCGCTTGCCACATCGCTCCAATTTGTATTGTCAGTACTCGTTTCCCATTGGTAATTGATGATTCCAATGCCTCCCGAAGCTGCTGTCGTCGATGTTAAACTTGCTGGAATTGCTCCTATACAAATTGTTTGTGAGGAAGCAATTGATCCTGCAGAAAGGGCTTGATTTACCGTTACAATAACTGTGGCTGTAGAAGAACAAGATGAACTTGTACCAGTAACCGTGTAAGTTGTTGTTAATGTGGGTGATGCTGAAACCGATGCAATATTTACTGCTGATAAGCCTGTGGAAGGGCTCCAGGAATAGGTGGAGGCTCCAGATGCCGTCAATGTGACACTATTGCCAGTTATAATAGTAGAAGAATTAGGAGAAATAGTGATCGTAGGTATTGCATTTACTACCACTGATACAGCCACATTTTGAGTAGTTGCATTTGTACTTGCTAAAGTAATATTACCGCTTAAGCCAGTTGTGGCCGTTGATTTAGCCCTTACCCAAACTGTTGTTGTCGAAATTACCCCGCCTGATGCAGAAAAAGATAATGAAGAACTATATGTACCTGATTGTGTTGTGGCAAGTTCAAACCCAGTGGGTGCAGAAATTACTACGCTAGAACTAAAGCCCTCACCACTGAATGTAAAACTCTGCGCGGTAGATGGTGTGCCAGCACATGTGGTAAATGGATTCAATGTTCCAGAAGTTGTAATACTTGCATCATTATCTAAAATATTCCCCGTTCCTGACTTACTCCCCACACTTAATATTAATGTTTCAGTAGATTCAACTGTATTATCATCAATCGTTGTGACTGTTATTGTAAAACTAGATATTGCTGAAGAAACAGTTATTGTTCCATCACCATTATTAGTTACACCAGTTGGGAAGGCAATAGTAGTGTAATCAGCTGTCGAAGTAGAGGTCCCAGATTTTGAAAATGTATAGACCTGCGGATTACCAGAAGCTATAGTTGATGAAAGAGTTACAGTATATACTAAATTATTGCCTTCAACCACGGAAGGATTTGAAATGCTTAATGGCTGAGGAGACAATGTCAAAAGTTCTGCATTCATATCCCCTAAAATTTGGGAAGTTGCGGCATTGCCTTTTCTATTTTGGTCATCAGAAAAAGTAATAGTTGACGCATAAGCTTTTAACCCCAAGTTACTACTTGTACCTTTAGTGGTCCCTCCTTTAATAGTAAAGGATAGATTATTGCCATAGGTAAAAGTATAATTTACAGAAGCATCAAAAAGTAAACCATAAACCTCTGTTGTACCTTCCCTCCAATTTAATGCCCCTGGAAATGAAACAATACTTCCTGACGCAAAATAAAGCGTTATCGTCCCATTTAAATCATTTCCTTGAGTTCCTGCATCGCCAAATTTTCCATCATTATTTGCATCATTTTGAGAGAAACTGACACGTGAAATTCCTAAAGTGTTAAGAGTTTTTATAGCATCTGCTTCACCTGTATTATTTCCAATGGTTCCAATATATCCTTTTGCAAACGACAAACTAACTACGCCTGCCTGTAGAGAAAAGACCGAAAATAGTAAAAAAGAAAAAAGGACTATTTTAAATTTAAAGTCTTGAAGAAGATGTTGGAAAAGCCCACTAGTCGCTCGCACAACCTTCAAGAGTTGAATTCTCTTTATCATTTTGAAAAATTTAGAACACGGAATATCCGTTTGGTTAACTCGCTGTTTCAGGTTTAATCAACGAAAAACAGAATTATTGGCTTCCATTAAGACAATAACTAAATCTAAATTACCTGATAAAAAACCTAATGGCTACAATTAAAAGGCGCAAGTAGTCCAAGAAATTTTCCGGACAACACCTTATTTGGATTTCGGTCAATTATTTAGAAATTAGCATTGTTCTAAATTATACAATGCTTTACTACATTGCCCTTCTTTCGATTTTTACGTCTTCCATTATAGCCATCTATAATTGGAAGGTCCAAAAAGGGGCCTTGTACGTCGCGGGAATTTTAGGAATTTTATCAGCCTACGCATTAACACATTACTATTCCACTCCCGAGGAGAGTGATTATGTATATGCTATTTTATATGGTACTCTATCTCCATTATGGCTTTTGCCTGGCCCACTTTTATACTTTTATTTCAGAAGAATTTTTCAGGCAGGGGAAAGTACGATTTCCTGGAAAGATGGGCTCCATTTTATTCCCAGCATCATCCATTTAATCAATATTTTACCCTACTTATTTAGCCCTTTTAAATACAAGTTATATGTTGCTCATGCGATTCACCAGGACATTAATAACTTACAATTAATATTAATTCCCTTTACTCGTTTAAAACTGCGTTTTTAATACGACCTATTGCGTTATTGGTTTATTTGTTTTGGTGTACCCTATTATTTCTTCGACAGAAGAATTCCATCAATAAACGCACACAAATTTGGCTTCACTGTTTTATTTTAAGTTTACTAATTACTACACTAGTCTATCTTTATGTGGCGATCAAATTATTCAGCCATACCCTAGATACCGAATCATTCGATTCAATTCCCATTTATTCCGCCTCTGGCATTGCCTACATTTTACTTCCCATTGCACTCATTCTATTTTTCCCAGAAATCTTGTACGGAATAAAGAAGCAAGAAATCGATGGGATCGAAGAAAAATCAGAAATAAAACAGGAAGCTTTAGATAATCATACGGAAATCGCTAAGCAAATCAAAGAATACCTCCGTCGCGAAAAACCATTTCTAAACCCTGACTTCGAACTAGCTGATCTGGCTACAGCTTTAGAGGTTAGTCCTAAACAAGTCTCCTTTGCTTGCAAACATGTGTTGAATATAAAATTCACCGTTCTGCGTGCACAATTACGCGTGGAGCATGCAAAAGAATTACTTAAAAATGGACTTTCAGGAACCATCACGATTGATGCCATCAGTTTCGACTCCGGATTTAAATCCCGTTCTACTTTTTATGACGCTTTCAAAAGCGAAACGGGCATGACGCCTAGCCAGTATTTGGAAAACACCCAAACAAAAAAGGCCTAGGTTTCCCCAGGCCTTTCCATACAATTCGATACTATTTATGGTGTCTTGAATTGATACACAATCGTGGTGGAAGTATTAGAACCATCAGATGTCTTAATTCGCCAATAGTAAAGCTTTCCTGCCTCTACAGTTACATCCACAGTAGATGCGGTAATGTTCGTTAAAGCTGCTGCAGGCGTTTGCTTGCCATCTACCGCATCAAAAGAGACCGTATAAGATAGTTTGTCATTCTCAGGATCTGAGCCAGTCCAAGCTAACGTAACTTTACCCGCTTTAGGGGTAACCGTTGCACCTGGAAGTGGAGAAACAATTGTCGCAGGGAACGGGGAAAAATTACTTATGCCTGTTCCAGCTAAATAGAAATTCCAAGTTTCTGAAGTTCCCGTCTGAGTGGTCTTTGTGGACTTAGACGTTAACTTCCACGAGTAAGGTGTTCCTTTATTTAAGTTAACCTTTGTACTCGTACCTGTTATCCCTGCCACCGTGGTCACGGCATTCGTATTTAAATCCGTAATAGTCATATCATATGACTCCGTGTTCGCTGCTGCTGCCCACGAAAAAGCCACCTCTCGTTGTGTATCAGAGATAACTGCCCCTGGCTCACACGTTTTGTTTTTCTCCGGTGCAGTTAACGTAACCGCCCCCGGTGGGTTTACCGTAGGGGTAGGTGGCGTGGGTGCAGGAGTAGGTGCTGGATCTCCTCCAGAACACCCTCCTAAAATCATCAAGCCTATCACGGCTAATAGTCCGATCTGCTTTTTCATATGCTTATTGTTTAACAACTTTAACTGTTTTACGTACACTCTCTCCTACTAATTGAATCACATAAGTGCCCATTGGCATGCGCGTTAAATCTAATTCAATTTGTCTCGAGGCCGGTATTTGTACTTTTTGGTCTAACATCGTATTTAATGAGATGCTATTTACTAACACTTGTACTTCCGTATCGCGACCCGGGATGTTCACATGGAAGATTCCCGTCGTTGGATTAGGATAAGTAACTACTTCTTCAGAGATGAACACCTCTTTAGTAAATGTTCCTTGACATGCTAAATCAGTCGTCACCACAATTTTATTTAGACCCGTATTTAATACTTTACTAAACACATTGCTGTAAACCACTTCCGTCTCACCATTGATCGTCACATTGTATTTCGATGCACCAGACATATCTAGTTTAATCGAGTTAGCAACTGGATCCACCACACTACTTGTCTTCAGTGCAGCTGGCTCGTTAATAGTTACTTCAAAGCATTGCTCGTAACCTGTCTTTCCTGCAATCGTCACACATACGCTGTAAGTACCTTTTGCAAGACTTCCCAAAGTGTACGTATTTGACTTCGATGCATCTAAGTCTTCTGATTTAGTAAATGAACCTGGTCCTGTCGTCTTAATTGTGTAGACTAATGACGTGTTCAATACTTTAACAGAGAATGAACCTGAGTTATTACCCACACAAGTAGCAGACAATGACGAAACTCGGTAGTTAGAAACTGGTAAGCTAAACATGGCTACACCGTAAACGTCTACTACAGAACCTGGTGCCGATGCGATCTCTTTATCCACATCATCAAAGATTCCATCACCATCTGAATCGTCACAAGTATCACCTTGTCCGTCGCCATCCGTATCTTTTTGGCTAGCGTTCGCTGTTACTGGGCAGTTATCCACTGCATCAGCTACACCATCCCCATCCGTATCCGTGGCAGGCTTCGTAGCAATCGCAGCCACCTGAGTTACAGGAGCAGCATTTGCTTCCGGAACAAGTAATGACTTCTGAGAGGTAATTACCGGAACTTCCACTGCGCCATCCGTCGCATTTGAAATCTTGACAATTACTTCATAAATGTTATCCTTGTTCGCATCCGTCGGATTCTCAAAGTCAGGCGCTACCTTGAAGTTCAATGTTCCCGTGTTAGGATCAATTGTGAATAACGCAGCATCTGCACCACCTGAAATCTCATACACAAAACCTGAAGCAGCTGTAAGCTCCGTTCTCATGAATGTACGGTAGTCTAACTTCGTCTTCGTGTCTTCATATACCACATCGTAAACTTTGACCTTGAACGACTGTTCTACGCTAGTATTTGGAATATCAATTACATTGATGACCACATTCGTAGAGTCACTAGCCGATCCATCACTTGACTTAATTTTAAGTGTATGTGATTTAGCCGTTTCATAATCCAGCGATGTTTTCAATGTTAACACATTTCCATTCTTCAATTCAAATATGCCATCAGCATTACCACCCGCAATCGAATAAGTAATCGTAGTGGCACCTTCAGGATCCACCGCTTTAAGCGTGGCTAATGTAGTTGCAGATGCTAAATCTTCCTTCACACTGATAGGTGCAACCGCGTCGATTTTTGGCCCTTCATTTACATCTGTTATGTTAACCGTAACATCGCCTACTGTGGTAGCGATACCATCATAAGCAGCTACCGAAACAGTGAACTTCTTCGTTGTTTCAAAGTCAAGTTTCGCTGGGTTCTTCACTTTTAAATTACCCGCTAAACTATCTACTTCAAACACATCAGCGAATGTAACCACCTTAAACTTCAGCACATCACCGTCTCCATCCGTTGCTGTAATCTTACCTGCAATAGTACCCGTTTTCGAGTTCTCTGGTAATGTGAACGTATTCGTACCAAACACCGGAACTTTATTAGGTCTTGTAACCGTAATTTCAACTGTTCCTGTTATTGATCCTCCCGCATTCGAAGCAGTTACCGTATACGTAGCTTTAGCAGCAACAGCCGTAGGTGTACCGTTGATAACCCCTGTTGTCGTATCAATCTTAACGCCTGCAGGTAAAGCTGGGCTAATCTTGAACTTAGTTGCAAAACCATTTACTTCTGGTGTGACATCCGTAATCGGAGAGTCTTTGCTGAACACAAGTGGTCCCGCATATTTCACTGAAGTAGGCGCTTTATTTAGGTCAAACAAGTTGATCTTGATTGTCGCATTCGTTTTACCTACTCCATCAGAAACTACGACACCTAAATCTAAGCTTGGCAGGTTTTTGTAAACCAACACTGCTGGATCCTTCACTTTAATAACTCCAGACAGAGAGTCGATTTCAAAGGTTAACTGATAAGATGATAATGAGAACTTCAATGTTTCATTATCAGCATCAGTAGCTAACACTTTACCTACTACCGTTCCTTTAGGAGCACCTTCTCTGATGCTAAATTCTTTCGAACTAACGACTGGAGTATTATTTGTTTTAATTCCAGAAGCCTTTAGAACGAAGTTCTTCTCTTCAGAGAATGGAGAACCTGCATAAGAAGCATCTACCGCCTGAACTGACCAATAATAGGTTCCATCTGGCAAGCTTAATCTCCACTTCAAGTTATGTTCTGCATTACCTTTATCTCCCGTTTTACGCGTACCATCTGCATTCGCATTTGGCGACATAATATCATCCCCACCAGGCGTAGTTCCTACTCTAACCGCATAGGTCAAACCTTCTACAGGAGTATGGTCGTCTGTACTAGGTTTCCAAACAAATTCAACCGGAGTCGTATTAGCCGCTGTTGTAATTCCTGTTAAAACCGTTTGCGATTCAACTACTGGAGTACTAGGAACAACGTTTTCTACATATTCTAATGGAACATCTTCCGTTGTTGAACCTGTAGACAACACACCCATTTCAGATAAAGCCTGTTTAGCTACCTTAGCAGATTGGTTACGTACGTTAACATAAGTTCTAAATGTATACGTACCCATATTTGCTTTATTCTCACCAGACATCGCAAAGTCTAAGTCACCGTCACCATCTAAATCTCCAAATTCAACTTCTGCATTAATAACATCGCTTACGTTAAACTTGCTATCCACATACTTTTTAGTAATTGGATTAAATTCAGACAACTTAGTGGTTTCCCCTAGACCTTCTATTGTACCTGAGTACAACAAGTCACTGTAGCCATCACCATTAAAGTCTCCTAGATCAACCTTGCTATTTCTAGCAGGCAACAATCCTAGGTTACTCAATTTAGGCCATCCTGGTTTTCCTTGCTTAGTTTGGTTCATATAAACCTCAAATACGTCACCTGTAGCACTTGTACCAGAGATAACCGCATCTAAGTCTCCATCTGAGTCAAAGTCAATTAAATCAGCTGAACCATCTTTTACCGCAATTAAGTTATCAGTCGTTACAGCTAACGTAAATGCTCCACCCAATGTCGTTGTGTTTTTGTAGACATACGATTTATAACCGCCAGATGAACTAAATCCACTCACGATTAAGTCGATATCTTGATCGTTATCAATATCTCCTAAATCAAACACGGCAGAGTTTAACGTAGCAATTTGAGATGATAAGTCAGTCGAAACGAAATTCCCTGTTTTCTTATCAAAAGAGTACACAAATAAGTTAAACTTACCAGAAGCAAAGCTACTTGTTAAACCGGCTACAACCACCTCAGCTTGTCCATCATTATTCAAATCAACCACACGAGACTTCGCTTTGAATAGACCGTTTCCTAAGTCTCTCACGTTGTAAATCGCTGAACTAGTTCCAGTTCCTGGAATAGGCGCCGGAGGAGTAGGGGTTGTCGAAGTACTCGTAGAACTATTCGTTGTTGTAGGAGGAATAGTCATGAATACTTTTATTCCATACGATGTTCCAAACAAGTTGTTAATCACCACGTCTGGTTTACCGTCTCCATTGATATCACCCGTTTGCGCATTAGTAATCTTATCCACTTGATTTAATGGATTCGTATTATCTGTTGCCAAACGCTTGCTATCAAACTTCATCAATTTAGGACTTCCAGACTGAGTTGAAGAACCATAAATTAAGTCTAAGTCCTTATCGTTATCCACATCAATTAATTTGATGATTGGACCAGGAAGTGCCGTAATTGAACGGTCAATAATACCTCCTTGATTCAAGATTTTCCAATCATATAACAACTGGAATTTATCCTCAACCGCAAATTGACCACCTTTCAATCCATTATCAACTGCTTGAACTGACCAGTAGTAATTACCTGGATCTAATTGAGTCTCAAAGAAGTTTGTATAGATAGGCGCAGTCTTCACGATTAAACGTGTACCCGTAGCTAAATCACTCTCTGTATTAGATAATTCAGATCCACCTTTGCTTGTTCCTAAACGAACCACATATCCTAGATTAGTTGAATGATCATCCTTAGGTGCTGTCCAACTTAATCGAATCTTACCATTACCTAGGTTTTGTGTTTTTAAGCCGGTAATCGAAGCAGGTGCTTCATTCTTATTATATTTAATATCAGCCTCATATAATAAAGTTTTTGCCCCTTTATCATCTAAACCAGTAATAAACAAGTCTAAGTCACCATCCGTATCATAATCCACCCAGTCAGCTGTCGAATTACGTAATCCCTTCAATACGATTGGTGAAGCTTTGAATCCTCCCTCGGCTGTTTGAACAAACAACTTCGTTTGCGGCACACCTTTTGAGTCCTCCCCTGTAAATACAAGGTCATCTTTACCATCATTATTGAAGTCTCCTACCGCAATATCTCCATTCTTCAATACAGGGAAGCCATATTGTGATAAGGTAACATTCGTCATTTTAGCACTGTCCCAAGTAGTAGTAATTCCAAGAGCTGCACCATTATTTGTTGATAAAATAATATTGCCTTTGTCGTCTTCACCTGAATTAATCACAGTTAGTTTACCTTGAGCACTAGCACCAAAATTTGCAACCAATAATGATGAATTCAATAAATTCCACTGAATTTGAGTAGAATTCCCCATATTCATAGGGTTATTCAAGTTATTGACTGGAGTTGGAATGTAGGTATTCAACCAAAGTCCTCCTACCGCATTACCACTAGCAGCCTGACCAGAATAGATAATATCATTATCACCATCCAAATCATAATCTACTATTTTCAAATCTCCATTAATGAACCCTTGAGCTCCTTGGTTCGCTCCATTTGTATTCATCATCATTCCACCATTCGCAGATAAATTTCCATCCTCAACAATGAAATTGTCTTTACCATCTTCTTTAAAGCATAGGTTAAATGTAAATTTATCTTTCGCATCAAGTCCTGAGATAGCTAAATCAATATCTCCATCATTATCTAAATCGCCCCAAGCCATCTTACTTGAGTACAATT
>JACCDJ011335460.1_pt1 | contig 10589 bp, 9 predicted proteins | sample 7444481 | NCBI WGS metagenome assembly JACCDJ01 (sample SAMN15323435, study PRJNA562643) | freshwater metagenome | isolation source: river surface water | place: USA:Blue River Watershed | collected 2017-08-15 | reverse complement strand
TCTACTAGTTTCAAGTCTTCAACAGATAGAGCCTTCTGCATGAGTACATCTGCGACCTGACGAAGGCCTGCTTTCTCAATTGGCTTTATTTCTGCGACAAGCCCGAGCGCTTCACTTTCTTTAAAAGGAACTCTGACAACGCTTCCCGGTTGAATTCGATGAATGAGACGAGATGGAATGGCATATGAGAAACTATGTTCAAGATGAAAAACGCCGGTATCTACAAATACTTCGGCTTCAAGCGAGAACGACTCTCGATCCACATCACGCGAAGAATTGGCCTTACTTTTCTGACGACGTAAGGTGAGTGGCTTTGAATTTGCCACGACTTTGTTAGCCTTTTACTGCGGAAGCAAGCGCAGCAGCGCGATTAGTTCGCTCCCAAGAGAACTCCGGAAGTTCACGTCCAAAGTGGCCATAAGCACTCGTTTTGGAATAAATAGGGCGAAGCAATTCAAGGTCGCGAATAATCGCGGCCGGACGCAAATCAAACACAGACAGAACTGCATCCGATATTTGAGGAACTGGAAGATGTTCAGTTCCAAATGTTTCTACAAAAAGTCCCACAGGTTGAGCTTTGCCAATGGCATAAGCAACCTGAACTTCACAACGATCTGCTAATCCTGCTGCAACGACGTTCTTTGCAACCCAACGCATCGCATACGCCGCTGAACGATCTACCTTTGAAGGATCCTTTCCACTAAAAGCCCCTCCTCCGTGACGCGCCATTCCTCCATAGGTATCAACAATGATTTTACGACCTGTTAAACCCGCATCCCCCATTGGTCCACCAATGACAAAACGCCCAGTCGGATTCACCAGGATTCGAACTTCACTTGCTGAGATATTGAACGAAGAGACCACAGGATCAATGACATACTTTTTAATTTCCGGAATCAATCTTTTATCCAGATCAACCTCTGGAGCATGTTGTGAAGAGATCACAACAGTGTCCAATGCGACTGGCTTGTCTCGGTCATATTCGATTGTTACCTGAGTTTTTCCATCAGGCCGGAGAAAATCAAGATGTCCGCTCTTTCGTTCAGCCGCAAGCCTTTCGGCTAGACGGTGCGCCATAGCTATCGGCAGAGGCATTAACTCTGCTGTATCCCGCGTTGCATATCCAAACATCAAGCCTTGGTCGCCTGCTCCTTGTAGATCGAGAGGGTCACTTGATTTAGCCAATCGCTTTTCAACTGCGTAATCCACGCCTGCGGCGATGTCTTGCGATTGTTGACCAATAGAAATTGAAACGCCACAGCTGTTACCATCAAAACCTTTGTCGGAACTGTCGTATCCGATGTCCAGAACCGTTTGGCGAACTAATTCGTTAACATCGGCGTAGCCATCTGTGGTGACTTCTCCTGCCACGTGAACTTGCCCGGTCGTAATCAGTGTTTCACAAGCTACGCGGCTCTTAGGATCTTGACTTAACAACGAATCTAGAACAGCATCAGAAATTGCATCTGCAATTTTATCCGGGTGACCTTCTGTGACAGATTCGGAAGTAAAAAGTCTCTTAGCCATGGACTTGGTCTAACTTGGTCGCCAGACGCTGCACAATTGCTTTAGCAACGTCCTGCTTTCTAACGTCAGCGAAATACTCAGGCGCGCTGTCCAAACCAAGGAGGATTCCGCTGGTTCTTTCGTCTCCGAAAATGGCGCCTGAAGAAACGTTGTTGACGTAAAGAAAGTCAGCGCCTTTTCGGTACATCTTCTCTTCTCCAAGTTGAAGAGAGTCTTTCTCAGTTTCAGCTGCAAAGCCCACGATAACTTGGTTGGCGCGTTTAGCTTGCCCAACTTCCGCCAAAACATCGGGATTCTTCACGAGCTCAATATTCGCCAAACCGTCCTTCTTAATCTTTTTAATGGAGAACGAAAGAGGTCTAGCGTCAGCTACCGCTGCGCTCATTACAAGTGCATCATGTGTCGAAAACTCACCCAGGACCGCTGCTCGCAACTCATCTGCTGACTCAATAGAAACAACCTTGGCACCCTCTAGTTCAAATGGATCAGTAGCACCTGCAATGACGGTTACTTCTGCACCAGCCCGTATTGCTTCATATGCAACGGCTAAACCTTGGCGACCACTAGAACGATTTCCAATGAATCGAACGGGATCAATCGCTTCCCTCGTTCCACCAGCGGTGACGAGAACTCTGCGATTACGTAGAGAATCGTAAGTTTCGGTAATCTTCTGGACAGCCGAGAGAATTGTCATGGTTTCTGGGAATCGTCCAATACCTGAATCTTTTCCTGTTAAGCGCCCAACCTCGGGTTCCATGACCGTAACTCCACGAGCGCGAAGTAGTGCAACATTATTTTGCGTCGCTGCGTTGAGCCACATGTTGGGATGCATCGCGGGCACCACAAGAAGCTGCGCTGACGTGGCTAGCACAGTTGTGGTGAGAAGATCATCGGCCCGGCCTTGCGCCATTCGGGCGATCACATCGGCGGTAGCTGGAGCAACAATTACAAGGTCAGCCTTATCAGCCAGAGAAACATGTGAAACATCCGTAGCGTTTTCCCACACTGTTGTGGCTACAGGTCGGCCAGAGAGCGCCTCCCATGTTGCCTTGCCAACAAAGTTCAAACTCGAAGCAGTAGGAATGACAGTAACTAAGAATCCAAGATCCTGAAGCCGGCGTAGGAGTTCACACGATTTGTATGCCGCGATACCAGCGCTTACGCCAAGAACGACCTCACGGCCGCGAGGGAAAGAGATCATTGCGCCAGCCATCGGCAGAGTACTAACTCTGAGGTTCTAGATTCTCTATTGTGAGAAGACCCTCGTTAATCTCGCGCATCGCAATAGATAACGGCTTCTCATGTACGTGCGTTTCAACGAGCGGACCTACGTATTCCAGAAGACCCTCGCCAAGTTGCGAGTAATAAGCATTAATCTGTCGCGCACGCTTTGCGGCATAGAGAACGAGTGAATACTTGGAACCGCTCTTATCTAGCAGTTCGTCAATCGGCGGGTTAGTGATTCCATCGAGCGTAGCCACGCGTACTCCTCTGTAGAGATTTACTCAAAGTCCTATGAAGCCGCTAAGGATACCAGCGAGTTGATAACTTCTTCGACTCGATGATTGGTCAGGATATGGTCGAACTCTCCAGCCGCGGCCATCTCAGCCCTTGCGAGAGCCAAGCGCGCAGCTATTCGCTCAGGAGAGTCCGTGCCTCGATTAGTGATCCTCGCCTCGAGTTCAGGCATAGAAGGAGGCTGCAGAAAGACCATCAACGCTTCCGGCATAGCTGCCTTCACCTGGCGTGCACCGGCGATCTCAATTTCAAGCAATACATTCTTACCAGCTTCGAGAGCCGCGATTACTGGTTGTCGTGGAGTTCCGTATCGTGAACCTGCGAAATCAGCCCACTCAAGAAATACTCCATCATCAATCATATTTTGAAATTGTTCATGCGATACAAAGTGGTAGGCCACTCCATCTTCCTCACCTGGTCGAGGTTGTCGAGTTGTTGCAGAAACCGAGAAATAGAAATGATCTTTCTTCTTCAATTCATACACAATCGTGCTCTTGCCAACACCACCCGGTCCAGAAAGCACAATCAATTTACCGCGCGACATCACTGATCTTCCTTTAATAGCTTCAAAAGTAATTCGTACTGACTGCGGCCAACTCCTTGTATTCGACGGGCGGTAGATATCCCGGCGCGCTCTAAAAGTGTTGTTGCTCGAACTTCGCCAAATCCAGGAAGCGATAGCAGAAGTTCCTTGACGCGCATTTTGCGGATCGCCTGATTATCGCTGCTGAAGGCATCTACCCAACTCCGTGATCCGTTTTTCACTTCAGACTTAAAGGTGGCGCGGATCTTTCTCGACTCCGCCGCTTTAGCGAGCGCAGCCCGTCGTTCTTCTGCGGTGAGCGTCGGAGGAGAACCCATGTGCTCATTAAAGCAAGTTAGGCAAGGGAATCTAAAATCAGGTTTACGGCTTGTAATGGGTCCGTCGCCTGAGTTATCGGCCTACCTATGACAACATAATCTGAACCGGAAGTGAATGCCTCACGAGGTGTCATCGTGCGCTTCTGGTCATCGGTGGCAGATTGCACGGGCCTCACGCCTGGAGTAATCAGCAGAACATCGCTGCTGATTGCTTCCCGTAACTGTGTGACTTCATGAGGCGAACAGACAATTGCACGAGCGCCTGCTTCGATCGCTCGTTGCGCGAGAGCAAGGGCGAGCTTTTGCGGATTAGACGGCAGATCCAAAGCTTGTAGCTCAGCGGCATCAAGAGAAGTCAAAACCGTCACCGCAGTAATCTGAGTAGAAGGCAGCGCTGTGGCAGCTGCATTTACCATTTCGTAACCGCCCGCGGCATGAACAGTGAGAAATCTAGGCGAGAGATCTGCAACGCTCTGGCAAGCTCCACGAACAGTATTGGGAATGTCATGCAATTTGAGGTCTAGGAAAATTTCAATTTCATCAAACTCTTCTTGCACCTTCAAGACGCCCTGACGACCTTGAGCGAGGAAGAATTCCAAGCCCAACTTATAGATTGAGATATTTTCTAACGTCTTTTCAATCATACGTCGCGTTTGGTCTAAGTCTGCAGAGTCAAGAGCCAGAATGATTTTCGATTTTTCACTCATGTGCAGCTCCAACCGCCTCCGCAACAGATGAGAACCCTCGTGCCTTGAGAAGCTCTTCTATTTCGCTCTTTATCTTTATTGCCGCTGTGGGATTTCCAAAGTTTGCTGTTCCAACCGATACCGCGCTCGCACCCGCAAATATAAGCTCGAGGGCATCGCGTCCAGATGTAACTCCACCCATTCCAAGGATCGGAACATTTCTAAACGCTGCATGTACTTGATAGATAGCTCGGACTGCAACCGGACGGATTGCTGGACCAGATAATCCGCCCGTCTTGCCGGCAAGTTTCGGTTTTTGGGTATCAATATCAATCGCCATACCTAACAGAGTATTGATTAACGCTAATCCATCAGCCCCAGCTGCAATTACTTCTCCTGCGATACTGACTATGTCAGTTACATCCGGTGAAAGCTTGGCAATAATCGGTAGCTCTCCCCCAATATTTCGCCGGACCGCTTCAATGACAGACCGTGACGCTATCGGATCACATGCGAAAACTAGTCCACGGTTTTCAACATTAGGACAGGAGATATTGACTTCTATTCCACTAAGACCCGGAACTACTCTTAATCGGCGCGCTAGGGATGCAAATTCATCAACTGTTTCACCCGAGATTGAAACAATGGTTCTAGCGCCTTGGCCCATAAGCCAGGGAATGTCATCTTCCAGAAATTGGTCTATTCCCGGCCCCTGCAACCCAATGGAATTGAGCATGCCGCTTGGGGTTTCAGCCATTCGAGGAGTTGCGCGCCCCGAGCGTGGTTTCACTGCAATGGATTTAGTAACCACAGCTCCCAATTCTTGGAGATCAAAGAACTGCGCTAACTCTTTACCAGACCCTGCACATCCACTAGCAGTGAATACTGGTGAAGGAAAATACTTCTGACCGAATTTGCACCTCATATCGAAGGCTTGGAAGTTCTTATCCATCATGACCCCCACGTACCTTCAGGAATCCTTCGCCGGCTATCCCAGATAACTTTTTCACCATCCATGACTGGTCCATCGATACAAGACCGCGTCATCTTGATGACTCCGCCTTCGTCTCGCAGCGGAATAACGCATGTCATACATACTCCAATGCCACACGCCATCGATTCTTCGACCGCACATTGATGCATCACATTGAAACTCTGAGAAACCGCATCGACTGCAGCTAACATTCCCATAGGTCCACACGAGTAAATAATCTCGCTGTTGTGCTTCTTTATGAGATCTGGAAGAACGTCCGTCACTTTGCCTTGAATCCCAGTTGAGCCATCTTCGGTTGTAATCGTGAGCGAATTAACAGAACGTTTTCCTTCCAAGGGCGCATAGATTTTTCCCGCGACTGATGCGCCAAGCACCATATCTACACGACAACCTCGTTCTTTCAGAACTTCCGCTAGCCCAAATAGTGGCGCTGATCCATATCCTCCACCCACAAGCAACGCATTTACCGGCTCTGCAGGGATTCCAAAATGAGTACCGAGTGGCCCAACCATATTTACATGATCGTGTATTTCAAGTGATGTGAGCCAACGACTACCTTGTCCATGAGGAGCAACAACAAGTTCGATAGTTCCTCCATATTGCCCACGATCACTCGCACGATAAATAGCGAATGCTCGCCGTAGAATCATCGAAGAAGCATTACCTCCAACCGAAATTGCAACAAAATTTCCTGGTCTTGCGTATGCAGCCATATCACCTACAGCAAAAACTATGTGGTGATAGGCCCCCACTTTCTTATTAGAGATGATCTCCACGTCATTTTGCTGCGCACGCTTGTTTATGCCGCTCATAGTCGATGCCAATCTTGAATCGACTGAGCCTTCAATTGATGTTTTTGGAGCTCTCTAATTCCTTCAACCGCGGCACGTAAACCTGGAACCGTTGTAATACAGGAGATTCCTCTTTGAACTGCTGCTGTTCGAATCAATCGACCATCTCGCTGTGCACCCCGTCCATAAGGCGTGTTGATCACGAGTGAAATCCTATTCGCATTGATGAGATCTACTGCCGAGATGGAATCCGGGTGCTCAGTCTTATCCGCATGCTTGGCTACCAAATGAGTATCAACCCCATTGGCTTGTAGGAAATCATGCGTCCCTTGCGTTGCGTAGAGTTCAAACTTGAGCTCGTTCAACATACGCAAAGCCACAAGTGCAGAAGATTTGTCCTTATCGGAGATAGAAATAAAGACTGCCCCCGATTTTGGCAGCGGGCCGAAGGCAGCTATCTGACTCTTAGCAAAAGCTGCCCCAAATGACGATGCGATTCCCATAACTTCACCGGTTGATTTCATTTCAGGTCCCAACACAGAATCGACACCTTGTCCATCAACGCGTCTGAATCGGTTCCACGGTAGGACCGCCTCTTTGACCGAAATACCCTGTGCTTTCCCTTGATCTTCACTCGGCAGAATATGCATCTCTCTCAACTCTGCGATGCTCTTACCGCAAGCGATTAGCGCTGCGGCTTTGGCAACCTGAACGCCTGTGGCCTTACTTACAAATGGCACTGTACGAGACGCTCGAGGATTGGCTTCAAGAACAAAGAGTTCTCCTGCTGAAATCGCATATTGAATATTGATCAGGCCTCGCACACCAATCGCTTTCGCCAATTTGTATGTGGCGTGCTGTATCTCGGTTCGCATTGCTTCATCAATTGATTGAGGTGGAATAACACAAGCGCTATCACCAGAATGAACTCCAGCTTCTTCAACATGCTCCATGACTCCGGCCAAATAAAGCTCGTCGCCATCGAAGAGAGCATCAACATCAATTTCAATTGCATCATCAAGAAACTTATCGATCAAGACCGGATGCTCGGGATTAATTTGAGTGGCTATCTCAATGAACTCCGAGAGAGACGAATCGTCATAAACAATCTGCATACCTCGACCACCCAGGACAAAGGACGGGCGCACCAGAACGGGATATCCGATTGCAGTCGCTACTTTCAAAGCTTCGTCGTAAGAGAAAGCGGTACCAAATTCCGGCGCTCGAAGATGGGTGCTCTGCAGTACTTTGCCAAACTCACCACGATCTTCTGCCAAATTGATTGCGTCTGGCGATGTACCAAGAATCGGAACGCCCGCCGCAAGCAACCCGGCCGCTAATCCAAGAGGTGTTTGACCACCTAGTTGGACGATAACTCCCGCAATCGGTCCTGCCTGAAGTTCGGCGCGATAAATCTCCAGAACATCTTCCAGAGTGAGAGGCTCAAAGTAGAGTCGGTCAGAGGTGTCGTAATCAGTTGAGACGGTCTCTGGGTTGCAGTTAACCATGATGGTTTCATAACCGGCAGCGCTAAGGGCAAAACATGCATGAACACAGCTATAGTCGAATTCAATTCCTTGACCGATTCGATTCGGTCCGCTTCCAAGAATAATAATCGCTGGTTTTGTCCGAGGCTTTACTTCAGTTTCTTGATCGTATGACGAGTAGTGATACGGGGTAAATGCTTCAAATTCTCCCGCGCAGGTATCGACTGTTTTGTATACCGGATGAATTGAAAACCTATCTCGAATCTTTGCTATCTCTGACGGTGTCGTATCTCGGAGTTCAGCAATTTGGCGATCTGAGAAACCCAGTTTCTTTGACTTACGCAACAACGTATCGTTTAGTTCAACTGCTTCCTTAACCACTAATGCTTGATTGTTAATTTCTACGATCTGTTGTAAGAACCACGGGTCAATTCCAGAGGCTGTATGAACTTCATCCACCGTAGCACCCGTAGCCAATGCACGCTGCACCTGGGTGAGTCGATGCTCTGTTGGTATACCAATTTTCTGGAGCAACTCTTCTTTTGTATCAGAAAAGTTCCACGTGAACGAGGAATCCTTCTTTTCCAAAGATCGCATTGCTTTTTGCAGTGCTTCCGGGAAGGAGCGTCCAAAGGCCATAGCCTCTCCAACGCTTTTCATAGTTGTGGTTAAACGCGCATCTGCCTCAGGGAACTTTTCGAAGGCAAAACGTGGAATCTTTACCACGATGTAATCAAGTGTCGGCTCAAACGAGGCTGGGGTCTTCTTCGTAATGTCATTGGGAATCTCATCTAACGAATACCCAATTGCTAGCTTGGTAGCAATTTTCGCAATTGGAAAACCAGTTGCCTTTGAAGCAAGTGCGCTGCTTCGCGATACACGCGGATTCATCTCGATTACGACTATTCGGCCGTTTGATGGGTTGATAGCAAATTGAATATTGCATCCACCGGTAGCTACGCCTACTTCGCGAATAATCTCAATACTCAAGTCTCGCAATTTTTGGAATTCAACGTCAGTGAGAGTGAGCGCTGGCGCGACTGTGATCGAATCTCCGGTGTGGACGCCCATAGGATCGAAATTTTCGATACTGCAAACGATCACAACGTTATCTAAGTGATCACGCATGACCTCCAGTTCAAACTCCTTCCATCCAATGATGGATTCTTCGAGGAGTACCTCGGTTACTGGACTGAAACGCAATCCTGCGCCTGCGATCTGTTCGAGCTCAGAACGAGAGTACGCGATGCCACTACCAAGTCCTCCCATGGTGAAAGAGGGGCGAACCACAACTGGATAGTTGAGCGTCTCTACCGCAGCGATGCAATCTTCCATCGTATGGCAGATGATCGACTTAGCCGACTCTCCCCCAACTTTCTCCACAATTGCACGGAACTCTTCGCGATTTTCACCTCGACGTATCGCATCGACGTCTGCACCAATAAGTCGAGTGTTGTACTTCGTGAGAATTCCCTTTTCATGTAGACCAATGGCAGCATTAAGAGCAGTCTGCCCGCCTAACGTGGCGAGAATGGCAGATGGTTTTTCCTTTGCAATGACTTGTTCAAGGAAATCGGATGTGATCGGTTCGATATACGTCGCATCAGCAAACTCGGGATCAGTCATAATTGTTGCCGGATTTGAATTCACGAGGATGACTCGAATTCCTTCTGCCTTGAGAACCCGACAAGCTTGGGTACCGGAATAATCAAATTCGCAGGCCTGACCAATCACGATTGGTCCACTACCAATAACTAAGACGCTCTCAATAGACTTATCGCGTGGCATGTGACTCCAGCATCGCCAAAAAATCATCGAAGAGATAATTTGCATCGTGCGGTCCAGCTGCAGCCTCTGGGTGGTACTGAACAGAAAATGCTGGTCGCTCGAGAAGCTTGAGACCCTCTACGACTCCATCATTAAGACAAACATGAGTTACAACTCCTGGACCGAACACCGTTGTGAAGACACCGTCGGTTGGGGCATCGACCGCAAAACCATGATTTTGGGCGGTAATCTCGACTCGATTCTTAACCTTGTTCAAGACTGGTTGATTGATTCCACGATGACCAAATCTCAACTTGTATGTATCGAAGCCGAGTGCTCGACCAAGGATTTGATGACCAAAACAGATTCCAAAGACTGGAAAACTCTCTTCAAGTGCTTGCCTCACCAAGTTAACGATTTCGGTCATGGTGGATGGATCGCCTGGACCATTTGAAAGAAAGAGTCCATCGAACCCCTGCGCACGTAGCGATTCGTAGGTAATTCCCGCCGGGACCATATGTACTTCAATTCCTCGCTCGGACATATTGCGCGGAGTCGCTGCCTTTATTCCAAGATCAATCGCCGCAACTTTGAACTTGGGATGCCCGTGGGCTGGGACGACGTATGGACTCTCAGTCGTGACTGCATCAGAGAGAAACGCTCCAGACATCTGTTCAGAGCTTCGAACTTTGACAACCATCTCTTCGCGAGAGAGTGCAGTGTCAGAAAAAATTCCCACTCTCATTGCGCCGCGATCACGTAGATGTAGCGTAAGCGCTCTGGTATCAACCCCTCTGATTCCAACCACATTATTTGCAATAAGGTCATCTTCCAGAGATCGTTCGGCACGCCAATTCGATACAACGGGAGATGGGTTTCTGACTACAAAACCACTTACCCAGATACGGCGCGACTCTTCATCCTCTGTATTCATTCCAGTATTTCCAATATGAGGAGC
>JACCDJ010311989.1_pt1 | contig 10592 bp, 10 predicted proteins | sample 7444481 | NCBI WGS metagenome assembly JACCDJ01 (sample SAMN15323435, study PRJNA562643) | freshwater metagenome | isolation source: river surface water | place: USA:Blue River Watershed | collected 2017-08-15 | reverse complement strand
ACCGGCTACAAAGCCTCTCATGCAAATGAGAGGCTTTTTTAATGCGACACAACGTCGAAAGCTCGCTTTCGTAAGTTGGGGAGCGTTAAAAAAGCAAAACAAACACTGCGTGTTTGTTTGAAGGGCTTTGGGTAAGGCCACAGCCGAGGAAGTCGGCGAAGTGAAACGAAGCCGACAGTCCCGAGGAATTTGGGTAAGTCCAATGGATTGGGAAGACGTTTTGAGTGAAGCGAAAAACGGCAATCCCAATTTTTGGGCTTTGGGTTAATACAATGGCCGAGGAAGTCGGCGAAGCCGACAGTCCCGGTTATATAATGAGTTTTATAAAGGTATTCTTGTTGTAAAATTCAATTACTTATTCTCCTCCTTCTTAGTAATCAATCCCATCATTTGCTTCATTGTTTTATCCATGCCGTCTGGGCTGCCATCTAGGAAGATTACATTTCCCTTGCCAAATTCAGCAAAGTTCTTAATCGCTTCTGTCCACATGCTAAACAAGATGACATTGGTATCTAAATTAGCCTGCTTCATTTCCTCAGCAGCTTCTGACATACCCTTTGCCACTTCTTGTCTGAACAATGCCACACCTTGCCCTCTTAACTGAGCAGCTTCTTTTTCTGCTTGTGCTGATATTTTAATGGCATTACCTTCTGCTTCTGCAGCTTTAGTTTTTGTGATTAATAACGCCTGACCTTCGTTCTCAGCAGCTGCTTTTAAGTTATTACTTGCCACCACCTTACTCATGCTGTCCATGATTTGCTGATCGAAAGTGATATCATTAATTTGTAAATCTTGTAAATGATATCCCCACTCTTCTAAGCTATGATCTATTTGTTCCTTCACATAGTCTACAATTTCACGCCTAGCAGTCAATACCTCGGCTTGTCTTTTTGTTGCAACGTAAGCTCTGATACTTCCTTCGACAGTTCTAACAAGTGCTTGCATTAAATCCTTATTGCTAATGAATTTAAAAGCTACTTTCTTCATTGTCTCTTCGTCAGAATTTTGAACAGAATATAAAATCATGCTTTTGAAATACACATTGGCTTGATCGATTGTAACCGCTTGAAATTCTAATTCAATACTTTGGTTTTGAATACTTACTCTTCTGTAAATACGCTCTACAAGTGGTATTTTAAATCTTAAACCTGGAAGTAAAATACGCTTGTATTTGCCGAACAAGGTAATGATGGCAACTGTTCCTTGATTGACAGTGACCAAACTAAAGAAAACTAAAACGACCAAGATGCTAATGAAAATGATTGTGCTTGACATTTTAAAATATTTATAAGTGAAGCTACTGAATTAATGGGATTATCGAAAATCATTTAGAAGCCACTATTTATCTAAAACTTGCACGACGAATTCTGTCATTTAATGATTTACCCAAACTTATCTCAGGAAAGGATTCAATAATGATGCAATCTAGATTCAGTTTATCTAGCTCATACATCGATTTATATAAGTTTGAGCTAGCTTCTTCTAAATCTTTGTTTTTTGATAAATTGACCACTTCAGTCATGGATTGAGTGACCAATGATTCCCCAAAAGCAATCACGCCAGTTTTTAAATCTGGATGTTCTGTTAAAAAATGCTGTATGTTTTCAACAATCAAAAACTTCGTTTTTGGAGCATAATGCATTGGCGACATACCTGGAGTTGTGACTCTCTCTTTTATTGTGGCTTGCACTTTTGATTTTCCAGCAATAAACTCAATTGCATCTATACTGATTGCTCCTTGCCTGTAAATTATTGGTGTATCATCATGAAAGCCAACAATCGTTGACTCAATGCCCTTTGTACAAGTACCGCCATCCAATATGATTGACAAATCGTTCCCAAAATAATCATCAACCATTTTGGCGCTTGTTGGACTTATACGAGTATAAGGATTTGCGCTTGGTGCTACTAATGGAAAATCTAGTTGTCTAAGTAATGAAAGCGTAAGCGGATGACTGGGTATTCTAACCGCTACTAAATGACTACCCGAAGTAACACTATGCAGAATGTTAGGCTTTTTGGGCAACAATAAAGTCAATGGGCCAGGCCAAAATACTTCTGCCAATTTTAGTGCCATTGGTGGCATATGCTGTACATATTTTAGTACCTCATCGATAGAATGCGTGTGTAGTATTAGCGGATTGCAAGTAGGTCTATTTTTGAGTTGAAATATTTTGCTTACAACCTGCTCGTTTAATGCATTGCCAGCCAATCCATAAACAGTTTCAGTAGGAATTGCTACAAGCTCACCTTTAATAAGCGCATCTATTGCAAAAGGAATATTATTAGAAATCATAAGATTAAAAGAAATTAATTTTTAGACTTTGGTTCAATTTTTAACTCCGCAGTGAGTTTGAAATGAGTTTCATCAGTCTCACTCAAAAATATTTTTAACATGTCTCTAGAAGCAACTAGTCTTTCTAGCCTGTATTTAGATTCTTCATCTTCAATGCCATATTTCACTTGAGAGGAAAATAATTTATTTGAATGCAGATCAATTTTATAATTGATGAGGCTTAAAATCAACTCTGTAGCTTCTTCCTTTGAAAAATAACTATTGATTAAATCAATGGCATACAATTGTTTCATACTAGTTTAAATATTTGTTATAATGAAGAAAAAAAGCGGCATGCCAATGGTTATGTTAACTGGAAATGTAATTGCTAATGCCATTGGAATGAAAAGACCAGGATTCGATTTAGGTGCAGCGATTTTCATTGCAGCAGGAACAGCAATATAAGAAGCACTGGCCGCAAGGATTGAAAAAATAAATTGATCACTTATATCTGTCATCAAAAAGTGACTCAAGTAAGCCACGATCGAACCATTCAATAAGGGAATAAAAATGGCAAAAAGAAATGGGGAAATTCCATTATTAAATAAATATTTTAATTTACCCCCACTGACAATACCCATATTTAAAAGGAAAATAGATAAAAAGCCTTTGAATATATCTGTTGTAAATGGCCTAATGCCTTCTGCCTGAAGTGGATTTGCTAAAAGACCTATAATCAAGCTACCTAAAATCAATATAACACTCCCGTTTGTCAAGGCATGCTTTACTAGCATGCCTAAATTCTTTTCTTTCTGCTTGTCAAAAATTGACATCAAAACTATTGAAATAATGATAGCAGGAAATTCCATCAAAGCCATTATGGCAACCATATGTCCACTCACATGAAGTCCTTTTAACTCTACATAGGTTACGGCTGTAACAAATGTCACTGCACTAACAGAACCATACGCCGCAGCGATGGCAGCCGCATCATATATATTAAACTTCTTCTTTAAAATAAAGAAAGTATACAAAGGGATACACAAAGACAAAGCAAAACCAAACAATAATTTAATGACCAGTGCTCGATCAAAAGATTCATGAGACAATTCTTGTCCACCCTTAAAACCTATTGAAAATAGCAGATATAGGGCAATGAATTTCGAGGTATTATCTGGTATGGCAAGATCACTTTTAAGCAACACTGAAACGATACCTAAAATAAAAAACAATAATGCCGGATTCGTTAAATTTTCAAAAAGTAAATTAAGGTTCATTGAATACAATTTAAATTATGGGTTACACCAGTCACAATAGGTTGGATCTTCAACTTCTTTATTATAAGGAAATAAATTCTTTTTTTCAAAACTGCATTTTTTACATTTATACAAATGATAGAGTGTGCTTTTGGTAGGCCGATTGCATAAGCTACATGCTAAACCTTCTTTATGCTCAACAATTGTGAATCCATACCAACCACATTGATTACATGTAGATGTCAATGTATTAGTAAATTTCATCGTCAACTGCTCAATACATTTCATTCTAGTAGGATTATGCATTGCACGCATATCAGTATCAATATTGCAATACCCTTGTAGAAATAGCATTTCAACTACACATTTCCTAATTTCATCTAAGTCAAAAAAATCTTTGATAATTAAATTTTCAGTTCTAAGAATAACGCCATGAGAAGGGAAATTCAATTTCATTAAAACATCATCTAATTCAGCAACATTTGTGATTTTTATTGTAGAGAAATTAGTTTCATAAAAAAGCATTTTTTCAACAATAAATTCTTTTTCATGTACATCATATAGACAAATGAATTCTTCATCTGCTGTAATAAAAGGAATAAATGGATGGGCCCCGAAAGACCCCTCATTGGCAACAATGAAATCAACCCCAGGAAGATTTTGACCAAGTAAACATTTATCTTTTACAGTATCATATGGAGACTTAACTCTTTCAATCTCTCCTGTAAATGTACCCAAGGCATCAGTATCGATAGTAGCGTTTGAAACGCATCTCATCCCTAACTTGGCATTAAGAATTGGTGCAATAACTATTTCCTTTTGATGCTTAGATACAATAAGACATGTTTTATTTTTAAAGTACGATGTCATTAAACCTGGGAATTTTTACCCTGTTTTTTAAAATAATTCATTGCAATGATCAAAAAGACAACGGCCATTATCATAACTTGAATAAAGGGACGAAATAAAAGTAACGTCCACGCATCCATATCTTCTTTTGTGTAAGTACTTGGATAAGACGAACTACCAACTAAAAAAACACATAATAAAACAAAATAAGCAATCAAAACTGGCATAGCATTGTTGTTTGTGGGCACAAAGTTGTTATAATATTTATTATAATATTTATTTATTATTATTATATTTGTTATAAATATTTTTTATGAACTATACCTTAAATCAATTAAGGATTTACTTAAAAATTACTCAAACATTAAGCATTACCAAGTCAGCAGAGCTATTGAATTTGACCCAGCCTGCTATTTCAATACAGTTAAAAAATTTTCAAAAACAGTTCGACTACCCACTTGTCGAGATCATTCAGAAAAAAATTCATGTGACTGAACTTGGCAAGGAAATAGCTCAAGCTGCAGAAAGTATTATAAACGAAGTAGATAATATCAATTACAAGTCTCAAAATTTTAAAAATAAATTAGCAGGTCATTTAAAGATCGCAATCGTTTCCACTGGCAAATACATCATGCCCTACTTTCTTTCTGATTTTTTAAAAGAAAATACAAATGTTGATTTAACGATGGATGTGACAAATAAATCTAAGGTAATAAGGAGCTTGTTACAAAACGAAATCGACTTTGCATTAGTTTCTATGCTTCCAGATAATATTCAAGTTGAAAAATTTGACTTGATAGATAATGAACTTTACTTAGTTGGAAATAAAGACACAAAACCATCAAAGGAGATGGAAAAGCAAATAGAAAATTTACCATTTATTTTCAGAGAAGAAGGTTCAAGCACAAGACAAGTCATGGAGAAATTTATTGCTAAGCATAAAATAAAAATAAAAAAGAAGATAGAACTCACCTCCAACGAAGCAGTTAAACAAGCAATTATTGCAGGATTGGGTTATTCGATAATGCCATTGATTGGAATTCGAAATGAAATCGAAAATAGCATACTTAAAATCATCCCCATTAAAGGCTTGCCTGTACAAACAACATGGAGGCTGATATGGCTTAAAGAAAAAAGATTGTCGCCTATTGCTGAATCCTATTTAAATTACCTTGGTAAGGAGAAAAAAAATATTATTGCAAAATTGTTTAAACCTAATGAATAACCTGTTGAGATTATTTCAATTTCTTATCCCGCTCTCCTCAGCCACCAATACACAGGCAATCCCGATGCAATCAATGCCATTCCCATTAAAGCCTCATAGGGTTGATTGATTAGGGTCATCACACAGATGGTAACACAGAAAAGTAAAAAAAGAATGGGTACCACTGGATATCCAATCACCTTGTACCCTCGTTCTGCAGTTGGTGCTTTTATTCTTAAGTAAATTAAACCTACAGCGGTTGCAGCATAAAAAAGAAAGGCAGCAAAAACTAGCATATCTGTTAACTGATCAAAGCTTCCAGAAAACACTAAGAGTATTGCCCAAAACGCCTGAATGAACAAAGCATTATCAGGGGTATTGTATTTCGGATGTACTGATACAGCTTGCTTAAAAAATGTTTTGTCTCTTGACATGGCATATAACATTCTCGCAGACATTAAAATACTACTATTGGTAGAATTTAGCGTTGTCACCAAGATTAAACAAGCCACTAAAACCATACCTATATTGCCACTTATTTGTCCAGCAACTTCTACTGCTGCAATTTTATTTGGTGACGCATTTAATTGTATAAAATAATCTATCGGAAGCACGTATAAAAATACAAAATCGATCAACACATATACTGCCATCACCCCCAATGTCCCCAACCCCAATGCCAAAGGTAGATTGCGTTTTGGATTTTTAATTTCTTCTCCAATAAATGCAATATTATTCCAGCCATCATAACCCCAGAAGGCTCCCAAACTCGCCAAAAACAAAGCTTTAATCAATACCCAGCCATTCAATTGGGTCGATACGCCTTTTGCAGCAGTTGTCAGATTCGACATACTGCCATTTTTAGCACCAAGTCCAACAATTAGAAAAAAGGCAATTGCAATCAACATTGAATAGGTTAATACGCTACTTAATTTTTCAGCAAACTGAACCCCTCTATAATTAAGTAAGGTCAATAGCAAGATCAATGAAGCCGCTAATAATTTTATGGATAGGTTATCAAATAATTTCAAGCCCATTATTGTATAATCCAAATCCAATACTGGTAATGGAAATAAACTATTCAAAGACTGCGCAAAAATATAGGCCAAGGCACTAATTGCAGCAGTTTTAATGACTGTGAAACTAGCCCATCCATAAAGAAAAGAAAAAAAGCGTCCGTATATTTTTTGAAAATAATTGTATTCTCCACCAGAATTTGGATACATACTAACTAGCTCTGCGGTGCACAATGCACCAGCCAAACTTACAATTCCTGCAATGAACCAACAAAGCAAAATCAACCAAGGCGTGCCCAACTCTTGGGCCATTGGTGCAATTTTTTTAAACACGCCTGAGCCAATGATCACACTAATTACTAAAAAACTCGCTGCTCTTAATCCTAATTTAGGTTGTAAACTATTAGCTTGTATTACCTGCACGATAACTTTATTTAAATTTTTGTAAAACCAAATCCAGGTTCATTATTAATTACCAAACACCCTTCTTTCACTTCGAATCCGCCTGTTACCAAGTCCTCCATCAAATCGAAACTGCCGTCCAAATCAATGTATTTTGTATGTGAACAAGCATAGGCCATATGTAATGCAGCAGTGATACTTATGATACTCTCATCATTACATCCCCAGAACAAATCAATATTTGCATGCTGAGCAATACTTGCGATTTCCTTTGCACCAACTAGACCGCCACATTTCATTAACTTAATATTGTAAATACCAAAAGGCTGATCGCCTGCAGCAAATTGCAAAGCAGCTAGAGGATCTTTTAATGCCTCATCTGCAGTAATTGTTTGCCTTTCTCTGACCGATAAATGCAATAAGGACTGCTCTTGTCCAACAGGCAAAGGTTGCTCAATGAGTTCAAGTGAATAAGTGGCAGTGGCTTCTAAAAAATATCTCAGACTTTTTAAATCATAGCCTTGATTGGCATCAACTCTAATAGTATAGTCATCGCCAAAGCTCTTATATAAACCCTTAATTCTTTCAATATCTTCCTGCACATCTAAACCGGTTTTAACCTTGAACACTTTGAACCCCATTGCAGCATATTCTTTTGCTTCTTCGATTGTTTCATCCACTCCTTTAATACCAATGGTCATCGAGGTTGGCAATGCATTCATTTTTTGTCCATAAAAAGACGCAACCGAAATACCCATCCATTTTCCAAATGCATCATGGAGGGCGATATCAATTGCAGCCATCGTTCCAGGCAGATGGGGGAATTGAAGATTTGATTCGAAAATAATTTGTTGAAATTGACGAATGTCTCTACCAACAAATTGCGCAACAAAATCAGTATTTAAATTGGCTACCGTCTTTTCAGTTGTTTCACCTACCACTTCTTCTGCAGGACTACCTGATCCATATCCAACAACCCCATTGGCCAATTCTATTTCTAGGAATGCCAGTGACACATCGGAAAAAGTATTATAAGCGATTGTGTATGGCTTTTTTAAAGCCATCTTTTTTAAATAAGCTCTTACTGCTACAATTTTCATTTACGAATGATTTATGATTGCTTTTAATACTGGGACCAATTGCGCAACACCTTCTTGAATAGGCAATAAAACAGGCAAGCCCAAACTTGCACTATATTCTTTTTGATAAGCAAAAGCTTCTTGGGTAGTACAGTTTTCGGTATTCACCGCCACTGCAATGACTTTCGAACCCAACTTTTCAATCAATTCAATTTCTGAAGCAACAGTAGGAATCTCTCCCCAATGTTTTTCATTGTCAAAATACTTTCGCTTTGGTGCAAAAATCAAAACAACATATTTGGCATTACCTGAAATCAATAGCTCTAGACCACAAGGCCCACTTGGATTTCGTAATGAAGATTGCCCCTCTAAAAAAAGTACATCAGGATTTGTTTCTGACCAACAGCTTACAATTGCATGTTCTAATTCTCCAGAAACAAAGTCATTCAATGTGGAGTCAAAAATAAAGCCATACTCCCCTCCTTGTAACCATCCTGTCTGTCCAGTATAAATCATTTCTGCTTTAACACCTTCATTGGCACATGCCTGCTTTAGCATTCTCGCTGTCGTTCTTTTTCCCATAGCGCAATCCATTCCAATCACCGCAACAATAGGAGCAGTAACTTTATAAATAGACCCGTCCCAAAAATGCAAATCGGATCTTTGTTTAGGCCTCCTTACATCAACTAACTGCGTACCTGTATTTGCTGCGATGGCAACTAAATCTGGCTTGTCATTTAAATATTCATGCAATCCATTAACAATTGAGATCCCTTTTTCAACAGCAGTGTAGATTAAGCTTAGCATATTTTTTGGCAAAACACCACCTACTGTTGCCACACCAATGATTAAGAAATCAACCTCTGGCAAACTAGACATAGCATCCTCCATAGTAGCAAAGACAGGAATGCCTCTTCGCTTGCCATCTAATAATTCACCCGCATCTTTACCGGCGTTCTCAAGGCCATCCACTATGCCTATAATATTAAAACGCTCCGTGCCCCTTATTAACCCGTGTGCTGTTTTTGCATCTGAGGTCATCAATAAGCCGTCTGTCAATACAATTGCATGCTTCTTTATCATGTTATTTTCTTTTAATCAAAACACCAGGTAAATTACCTGTTGCTTTTTGAGCTTGATACACTAATTGACCGTTCACCCAAACCATTTCTATACCCTTAGACAATGCTTTGCTATTTTTCAAATTTGCTTCATCCATAACAGTTGCAGGATCTAATAAAACTAAATCTGCAAAATTACCTACCGCAATGCGTCCTCTATTTTTAAAGCCAAAGAAATCTGCAGACTGCCCTGTCATTTTATAGATTGCTTTTTCTAAAGGCATCAAATTTGATTCACGAACATATTTACCCAATACCCTAGTGAATGCGCCATAGCCCCTAGGATGTCCTCCAGCATTCCCGTCAGAACAGATAATGGACTCAGGCCAAGCTAAAAATGTTTTTACATCTTCTTCACTCATCGCCTTACCTGCAATCGCTTCTACGCTGCCTGTATAGTTAGGATTTGCTTTTTTAAAATCTTCTGCCAATTGAATTAAACTTATTAATGCCTGCGCAGGTTGTTCATTCCGCTCTACACCAATAGCAGTGATCGTCTTGCCCACATAATTTGGATTAGGTGCAAACTGTACTAAAACGGATTCATTTGGATCAAATAATTGCTTCGTTGCCATTTCTGCACTAGCCAAATTGTCGAAATCTTTTCCTGGGAATAACACCCTTAATGTAGAATTCCAAAAAGTATAAGGATACACATCTGCAGAAATATTAACACCGGTTTTTCTAGCTTGATTTAATTTCTCTAAAATCAAATTTGCAGTTCCCCAATTTAATTTGTTTGCAATTTTAATATGAGATACCTGAACAGGCATTTTAGTTTGCCTACCTATTTCTATAATTTCATCAATAGCTTCATTCATATGCAAGTCCTCACTTCTGATATGGCTTGTATATAACCCTTGATTTGCTGCAGTAACTTTAGCCAAATCAATCACTTCTTGTTTACTAGAATAAAAAGCAGCTTCATATTCTAATCCAGTAGACAAACCAAAAGAACCTTTTGCAAGCTCAGAGGCTAAAATAGTTTTCATCTTTTGAAGCTCAGGAGCAGTTGCATTTCTATATAAATCGTTTTCACCCATCGCAATCTCTCTTAAACTTGACTGACCAGTATAAGAAGCCACATTAGAGACAACCGGGTTTTCAATCATCCATTTAGATAAACTATCCATTGGATAACCATTTCCATCTTGTCCAATCACAATAGTGGTGATACCTTGACTGGATGTAGACAAGCCAGAACGATTTTTAGTTAAATCTCCAAAATGATGGCTATGCGAATCAATGAATCCAGGCGCCAATACTTTTCCTTTCCCGTCAATCACCTGATCCATTTTATTTGGCTTGAGTGCGCCTATAGCCACAATTTTATCTCCCTGAATTCTTACCGAAGCCCTGCTTGCCGGCTTGCCCGTTCCGTCAACTAATT
>JACCDJ011341261.1_pt1 | contig 10595 bp, 13 predicted proteins | sample 7444481 | NCBI WGS metagenome assembly JACCDJ01 (sample SAMN15323435, study PRJNA562643) | freshwater metagenome | isolation source: river surface water | place: USA:Blue River Watershed | collected 2017-08-15 | reverse complement strand
GCACCAAAAGCGATGCCATCTAAAGCATCTAAATCCAACTGGGCTTCAGTCAGCAAATCACGCAAGGTAGGTAAAATTTGTTGTGAATGGCTTTGACCGGCATGAATATCACGCGACAACACACGGCCGTCTAACCATAAAGCGAGCGACAAATATTCAGTGGAGGTATCAATAGCGAGAATTTGCATAAAACAAGGAATTCCATCAAGCCTAGATCAATTATCAGCGCCCATTTTGCCATAAGCCAGCTTGCCTCGGTTCGCTTTGATTTCACTCCGCTGTGTTTTTGTTTCTAAGCGACGTTTTTTGGAGCCTAAAGTTGGGCGAGTTGCACGACGAATTAAGGGCGGCGCTGCCACGCTGTTCACCAGCGCATGTAACCTTGCAATGGCATCTTGTTTGTTTAATTCTTGGCTTCGAAATTGCTGCGCCTTAATAATAATGATGCCTTCCGCCGTCACGCGAGAATCGCGCAGTGCAAGCAAGCGCGCTTTGTGGCCTTCATTTAAAGAAGATGCCCGAATATCAAAACGTAAATGAATCGCGCTCGATACTTTATTCACATTTTGCCCACCAGCCCCTTGGGCACGCATGGCCGTTAATGTGTATTCGTACTCGGGGATGGTGATTTCTGTCATAAAGTCGCTTTAATAGGCAAATTCAATTTTAGCAATAAATGCCATCTAGCAATCAAACAAAAGACTGATAAACTTGTGGCCATGTCTCTCAGCCCTAAAAAATTATTACATAGCAAATGGACGGCTGTTACGCCTATTAATCGTGAAAAGCATTTCATCATCGTTAAAGTGTTGCATGATGAAGCTGATGCGCAAAAAGTGCTTGAAGTCACCATAGAAGCCGTTTTAAGTAAACGCCATCAAACTCTGCATTGGCGAGACTTATCCGACGACACACGCTGGAAAGCAGGTTGGCTTTAACTTTATCCCATGCACCCTGAAGATCTTAAAAAATTAGTGAGCATTGAGATGCCTTTTGGCAAACACAAAGGCAGAATTATCGCTGACCTACCTGGCAACTATCTTAATTGGTTTGCACGTGAAGGGTTTCCACCAGGGGAAATTGGCCGACTATTACAACTCATGCAGGAAATCGACCACAACGGTTTATCTGATTTATTAAAACCGCTTAGAGAACGATGAGCTCAAAAGTCATCATTCAAAAAAAGCGAGCACATCCGCCAACACACGGGTGCGCTTAAAGGGCGGCAAGCTTTGCCAAATTCTGCGACCGTAAGGCTTGGTAATTAAGCGTGGATCACAAATCATCAGTACACCTCGATCAGCCTCATCACGAATTAGTCGGCCTGCACCTTGCTTCAAAGTAATCACCGCATAAGGTAACTGATATTCCATAAAGGCATTTTTGCCTTCTGCGTTCAGCTTATCAATACGCGCAGAAAGTACAGGGTCGTCAGGTGGTGCAAATGGGAGCTTGTCGATAATTACGCACGATAAAGCTTCACCGCGCACATCCACTCCCTCCCAAAAACTTTGACTACCAACTAAAACCGCATTGCCACGCTTACGGAAGCGTTCTAACAATTCAGTACGCGAGCTTTCACCTTGCATGAGCAAAGGATATTCAATGCCATTTTGCTCAAAAGCCTCTTTGAGCAAGGCATGAATTTCTCGCATCGCTCGTAATGAAGTACACAAGACAAAAGCACGACCTTGGCTGGCTTGAATCACAGGTAAAGCGGCGGCAGCGACCGAAGCTGAATAGCCTGGGCTATTAGGATCTGGCATATCTGGTGGTGCGTAGAACAAAGCTTGTTTGTCATAATCGAACGGGCTGCTCCAATAGCCAGTATCGGCATTGGTTAAGCCCATTTGATTCACATAATGACTAAAGTCACTTTTCACTGCCAAAGTCGCAGAAGTAAAAATCCAAGCGCGCGGCTGTGCATTGAGCTGTTTACCAAATCCTTCGGCCACGGAAAGCGGCGTAGCATGCAACTGAACACTTTGTGTAAACACTTCCACCCATCGCACTAAGTTATCATTTTCAGCACCTAGCCAACGTTGTAACTGCACGATTAAAGCTGCGCCACGCTGCCAACAATTTTCTAAGGCCGGGTCCCGAGCCGCTTGCGTTTCTAATACGTCGGTTAGTGCTTTTAACTTTTCTTGCATCTCGGCATAAGCCGTATCAAAGTTTTTAAGCGCCAGCGCTTTTTGGACGGGCATACGTGAGCCCTCGTAGGCAAACACCAATCTAAAGTCACGTACCGATTTTTCTAGCTTATTAGCCGCTTCTTGCAATGCAGGACAATCTTTTGCCGTAGTGATGTATTCAGCTTCAGCATCACGGGCTAACTCTAACAATTGACTGGTTGAGACATCCTCACCAAAGAACAAGCCAGCGACTTCTGGTAATTGATGCGCTTCATCAAAAATCACAGTATTGGCAGAAGGCAATAATTCAGCCACGCCTTCATCACGTAACATCACATCAGCAAAAAATAAGTGATGATTTACCACGACTACATCAGCAGCCAATGCGCGTTTTCTGGCCTCCATCACAAAGCAGTCTTTGTAATAGTTACACTCTTGGCCCATACAGTTATCACGTGTGGATGTCACTGAAGGCCAGATTGTTGCATTTTCCGGCACTTCCGTTAATTCGGCTTTATCGCCCGTGCTGCTGTTTTCCATAAAATTACGGATGATATGCACATACCCGGCATCTTCACGCGAAACAAAACGGCCTTCATTCGCCGCACGTTCTAAATGAAAATGGCAAACATAATTGGCACGGCCTTTGAGCATCGCAACCGTGACTGGCACTTTAAGTGCATCACGAACCGCCGGCAAATCACGGGTATAAAGTTGATCTTGCAAGGTCTTAGTGCCCGTAGACACAATCACCTTACCGCCAGAAAGTAAGGCTGGAATCAAATAAGCGAAAGTCTTACCTGTTCCCGTCCCCGCTTCTGCCACTAACTGTTTATTACCTTTAATCGCCGCTTCAATCGCCAATGCCATTTCCAGCTGCTGCTGACGCATGCGATAACCCGAAATCGTTTCCGCCAAGGGACCTTGATCAGAAAAAACTTGGATAAGTTTGGAGTGACTTTTTGAAACAGATTCGGACAAAACTGGCTTTCGAATGGGTAAATCAAGAAAGGCATCATTGTAATGCTTTTATATTAGGGAAGCCTGTACACCAGCTTAATTTTTAACAGGTACAATTAAAGTTATCTTATTTATATTATTTGTAGGCCGTCACCATGGAATACCGCAAGCTCGCCCATACCGATTTAAATGTTTCTGCTGTTTGTTTAGGGACCATGACCTATGGCGACCAAAACACTCAAGCGGAAGCCTTTGATCAACTTGATTACGCCGTAGCCAACGGTATTAATTTTATTGATACGGCTGAAATGTATCCTGTGCCCCCTAAAGCGGAGACCTACACCCGCACAGAAACCATCATCGGCCATTGGCTTAAAAATCAAGCTCGAGACAAAATTGTATTAGGCGGTAAAGTTGCAGGCCCAAGACGCGGCATGGATTGGATACGTGGCGGTCCACCATGTTTAGATCGCGCTAATATTCGCGAAGCCATTGAAGGCTCACTCAAACGCATGCAAACCGATTACATCGATGTTTATCAATTGCACTGGCCAGAACGTAATGTGCCAATGTTTGGGCAATATTTATTCGATCCCGCCAATGAATATGTTTCTGGCAAATATCAAGAAGGCGAACGTAAAGCTTGGATATCGATTCATAATCAACTTGAGACTTTGGCCGAACTGATTAAAGAAGGCAAAGTGCGTTACATCGGTCTATCTAATGAACAGCCTTGGGGCTTGATGGAGTTTTTGCGGATTGCCAAAGAATATGATTTACCGCGCGTTGCTACTGTTCAAAACTGCTATAACTTGCTCAATCGCGGCATGGAATTTGGTATGTCCGAAGTGCTATATCGAGAGAATGTCAGTTTACTTGCATACTCCCCTCTCGCCTTTGGCCACTTAACTGGTAAATATATTGATGATCCGGCAGCGCCTGGTCGAGTGACGATGTTCTTAGGTTATGCCCAGCGCTATAAAAAACCTAACGTAACGCCAGCGAGTAAGGCTTATGCGGAACTAGCACGCGCACATGGCCTAACCCCAACGCAACTCGCATTGGCTTTTGTGTATCACCGTTGGTTTGTGACGAGCACCATTATTGGCGCAACCAATATGACGCAACTAAAAGAAAACATCGATGCCTGGAATACGCAGTTATCACCAGACGTTATGCTTGAAATTGAAGACCTTCATTTGCGGATGATGAATCCAGCACCTTAAATTCCACCACTTAATATTGATAACAATTCTCATTTACATTCCAGATGAGAACTGTTATCATTCGTATCAAATGGTAAAGAAAAACCTCAACTCTTTGAATTCATGGGCCCTAACAACCCATACTGAAGTTGCTCAGCCGCAGCTCATATCAAGCGAAACCTTGTTTATGGGTGCTAAAGAGTTGCTTATTGAACATCGAGCAGAGATTTATCGATTAAGACAAACCAGCCAAGGTAAATTAATTTTAACTAAATAATGCTGATGCAAATGAATACAAATAACTATCAAGTATTTAAAGATTATTTTGCACCTACCATGAAATTAGTGGTGAGCAATCAAGCGTCAAAATATGTACCCTTACATAACATGGCACTCAGCATGCCCGTGAGTTATCAGGTCGCTTCAGATCCTGCAAACAAACGTTCATTGATTACCTTCATTGTTTTATTACACCTATTCGCTTTTATAGTTATCGCTAAAAATTATCAACAAAACGCTAACGCCACCGGGGATATCACGCCCATGCTGGTCAGTTTAATTAGCACGCCCAAACAAAATGTAACCGAAGCGCCAGTTGTGCCTAAATTGCAGCCTAAAGTAGAGAAAAAAATCGCTGTAGCGACTCAAGAAAAATCCACATTGCTCGCCAATGAAAAACCTGAAATTAAACAATCACAAACAGATCCTGTTTTTGAGAAAGCACCTAGCACAACGTTAGCAGCAGAAAATCAAAAAAAATCTGATCAAAAAGCAGAGCCAGAGATTGCTTTTGAACCGCCTCGTTTTAATGCGGATTATTTGCACAATCCCGCACCTGAATATCCAGGAATGTCTCGTAGACGTGGTGAGCAAGGTCGCCTCACATTAAAAGTAGTCGTGAATACAAATGGCGATGCTGAGAGTGTACAACTTGATAAAAGCAGTGGTTTTGAGTTACTTGATAAAGCTGCAATCAATGCCGTTAAAAATTGGAAGTTTATTCCAGCAAAAAGTAACCATCAGCCAGTTGCTGGGACAGTGATTGTTCCGGTCAGATTCAGTTTAGACAGCTAATTAGGAAATTAAAATAATGAATTTTGACGGATTAAGCTTTATTTTAAATGGTGGTGTTATTTCGATTGTTGTTGCATTAGTTCTTTTAGTCATGTCTTTACTAAGCTGGTACTTTGCAATGACGCATGCAGTGAGAATTTTCAAACAGCGTCGCCAAATTCGTGAGTACACCAATCAATTTTGGCAAGCAAAACAAATCGCTAATGCAATGGATATTTCAGACGCATCAGGCATGAGCGGAATTGTTAATCGTGCGATTGCTGCAACTCAGCATTATCAAAATATTAGCGATAAAAAATCTGAAGAAACATGTAGCAAAGATGAATTTATTGCACGTGCAATCAACCGTGCAATTAGCGAAAAAGCCGAATCTTATGAGCGGGGTTTAAGCGTACTAGCTTCAGTTGGCAGCATTGCTCCATTTGTTGGTTTATTTGGAACAGTTTGGGGCATTTATCACGCGCTTCTGAGTATTAGCCAAAGTGGTCAGGCCACCTTAGATAAAGTAGCTGGCCCAGTGGGTGAGGCACTCATCATGACAGCAATTGGTTTGGCAGTCGCGATTCCTGCAGTGCTAGTTTACAACGCTATCCTAAGAGCCAATCGCGTGTTACTAAGTCAAATAGAACAATTTTGTGAGGAGCTTCATATTTTGTTAACGACCGGCGCGGTCATGCAAAAATTGGATGCGAGCAAAGTTAAAAAAGAAGCTTTTCACGTAGTTGAGAAAACAACATGATAGGCGGAAAACACATTGGGGCTCATCAGCAAAAACATGCTGAGCCGATGTCTGAAATTAATACCACACCACTTGTTGATGTAATGTTGGTCTTATTGGTGATTTTTATTATTACCGCACCCTTATTGACCCATGCAGTCAAAATTGATTTACCAAAAGCAAGTAGTCAATTGCTGATTGAAAAACCAGAAGTCATCTCTATTTCAATTAATCAATCTGGACAGATTTTTTGGAATGACAAGCCGATAGAGAAAAACTTGGTCATCGAAAAATTACAAGAAGCTGCTCAGAAAAAAGATCAACCAGAAATTCATTTAAGAGCAGATAAAGATACCCGTTATCAAGTGTTGGCAGAAATTATGGCCAACGCCCAGAACGCAGGAATTACTAAATTAGGTTTTATTAGCGAACCCAAATAAATAGGATTACACAATCCATCTTAGCCAGCCAGTGAGTCAATCTCAGATAGCCAGCCAGCAATATGTTTTAGAAGGTTATCATGAAAGATTCAATCAAAAAAAATACCCTATCACTCGCGGTCATTTTAGCTCTTCAAGCAATGAGTGTTCATGCTGAAGACTCTGTGAAAATTGCTGAAACAGCAATTAATCCTGAAAAGAAACAAGACACCAGCGCAGCAAAAGAGTTGTCAGAAGTGAATGTAAAGTCCACTTCTATCCAATCGAGTGATGGCTATCAAGCAACCAAAACCCGAGTAGGCAAAGTATTGCAAGACCCTCATGATATTCCGCAAGCAGTAACAACCATTACCAATAGCTTAATTAAAGACCAGCAACTGAGTTCTTTACGTGAGGCATTGTCGAATGTAGCCGGCCTAACATTTAATGCTGCAGAAGGTGGTCGTGCTGGCGACAATATGATGTTGCGTGGCTTTTATACTTTTGGTGATATCTACTTAGATGGCATTCGCGACACGGCTCAATACAACCGTGAACTGTTTAATATAGAACAAGTGGATGTATTACGCGGTTCTGCTGCGATGCTATTTGGCCGTGGCCAAGCTGGTGGTGTGATCAACCAAGTGTCTAAAATGGCCAAGCTCAAAGATGAAAATAAAGTCACCACTTCAATTGGTAGTTATAGCTACCATCAAGGCACAGCTGACTTTAACAAAGTTTTAAATGATGACTCTGCGATTCGCATTAACCTGATGGATCGCACTGAAGAAAACTATCGCAAAAACCCAACTAATGGCGACCGCCCAAGATTGGATCGCCAAGGGATTGCGATTAGCTTTGGTACCGGCATTGGCACTGACAATGAATTTTTCTTGAATCACGTCACAACAAAAACAAATGATGATCCAGACTTTGGCGTTTCTTTTGTCAATAAAAGACCAATCAACAAAACAATAGGCACAGGCAAAATCGATGATTCGATTTATTACGGTGGCAGTCAGAATTTTGATACAAGCAATACATCCATCACTACAGCAATTTTTACGCATAAATTTAGTGAAAATACCCAACTAAGAACTCAGTTAAGAGATGCCGATTATGAACGCGCGTATTGGGCACAAAAACCAAGTGACTCTGTATTTCAAACAAGCAATTTTAGTCAAACTGGTGCGGTTACACGCAAAATGCATTACCAAACTCAAACCTTACAGTCAGACTTTAGTACTAAGTTTGATTTAGCAGGATTTAAGCATCAGTTTTTAGGTGGAATTGAATATTTAAAAGAAAAAAATTATCGAACAAGCTTAAAAGATTTATTGGGCAATAATGGCCAAACCAATGGTCAGTACTATCTTTCTAGCGTTGAAAGCACCAACACACCAACAAAATTCGATGCTAATAACTACGCTGTTTATGCTCAAGATACCATCACCATTGCGCCTAAATGGGATGTGTTATTTGGCCTGAGAAGAGATGAGTTACGCGCAGATTACTCAAGTGCAACCTCGCCTAAATTAAGTTACGGTGAGAATAGCTATCGCAGCGCATTGTCATATCACTACGCCCCTGAGACTCACTACTACCTCAGTTGGAGTGACTCTTTCAGTCCTACTGCCGATCTTTATCAACTAACAGTAGCGCCAATGCCTGCTGAACGAAGTAAAACATTGGAAGCGGGTGCTAAATGGTTATTTTTTGATGGTGATTTAGCTTTTAGAACCGCGCTTTATAGAACCACTAAAGATTGGGAGCGAAATACTGACTTAGAATCTACAGGGGCAATTTTAACTAAGAAGCGTCGCACAGATGGCTTAGAGTTTGAATTAGCTGGGCGAATCAACGACAAATGGGAAGTTTTTAGCGGTCTTGCTTTTATGGATGCAAAAATCCTAGAAGTGGCTGAAAACGTTAATGCCTCAACTGGAGCGATTACTTCAGCTTATGAAGGTTATAAAGGTCAGCGCGCAAGAAATACCCCTCCCGTCACATTCAATATTTGGAGCACTTACAAATTAACTGATAAATGGAAATTCGCACTTGGCTTAGAAGCCAAAGGTGAAAGATTTGGTTACGTCCCCTCATCAACCACAGCTTTCACAGAGTTTTCTCCAAACACCTTACCCGGCTACGTTCGTCTAGATAGCATGCTAGCTTACGAAGAAAAAAAATGGGCTGTTAAACTGAATGTAAAAAACTTACTAGACAAAGTTTATTACGATGCGATTTATGACAATGGTGGTTTTAGTGTGCCAGGCAATAGTCGTTCAGTGATTTTGACGACTGAATTAAAATTCTAAGGACATCTTTATGTTATTGCACATTCCTAATGTATTAACGCCTGAAGAGCTTAAGCAGTTACAAGAACTGATGGCAAAAGGCGACTGGGTGGATGGCAAGGTAACAGCGGGCACCCAGTCAGCACAAGTAAAACGGAATATGCAATTACCTGAAGAATCACCCTCCGCAGAAACTGCTAGAAAAATTGTTCTTCAAGCACTGAGTCGAAACGCCCTATTCTTTTCGGCCGCATTACCTAAAAAAATCTACCCTCCTTTATTTAATCAATATCGCGAAGGCATGGATTTTGGTGCACATATTGATAACGCTGTCAGAACCCATGCACTGACGGGGAACCATGTTCGCACCGATATTTCATCAACTTTATTTATCGCACCACCAGAAAGTTATGAAGGCGGAGAATTGGTTGTTGAGGATACCTACGGTGTTCAATCAGTAAAGTTACCCGCAGGTGACATGGTGCTATATCCAGGCACTAGCCTGCATCATGTTAACCCAGTAACAAAAGGTGCTCGAATTGCATGCTTTTTTTGGACACAAAGCATGATTCGAGATGACGCGCAACGAACCTTGTTGTTTGATATGGATGCTGCTATTTCGACATTGCGCCAGCAGCATGGGGATAGCGCTGCAGTGATTCGACTCACTGGCAATTATCATAATTTAATTCGTATGTGGGCAGACGTTTAATGAAAATCCGATTTTTTTCTGTGCTTTTATTACTCATGAGTCTGCAAACACAAGCCGCAGTTCATTGTCCAGCCTATCCAGAGGCTGAGCAGACCAAGGCTGATGTATTAAAACAGGTGCTGACTGAAGAGGGATTTTCCATCCAAACTTTTAAGATAGACAATCATTGCTACGAGATTTATGGTCGTAACAAACAAGGTAAAAAAGTGGAACTTTATTTTGATATGAAGAGCCTAGCGATTATTGCAGCAGAAGTAGAAAAATAAAACTTACGCTTTTTGTCTAGGATGAAACTGTAAAGGCTGTGGCGGCGACATTTGCAGTACAGGTTTGCGAATCTTACCCATCACATGCATTTCGCAAGGCTTGCAGTCAAACTTCAGCGTAAATTTATCGTTGCCATTAATTAGGGTCATCGGCTCAGCAGTGACAGTACCTTGAACGCCAATCACTCCCTTTGCTTCTTTAGGGCACATCCCATGACTAAAGCGAAGACAATGCTTGGTGATCATTAATGGGACTTCACCTAACTCCTGATTGGCTTCATAGGCTGCCGCAATCATCTTAACGCCGTGTTTTTCGTAAAAAGCACGTGCTTTTTTATTGTAAACATTGGCCAGATAACTGAGCGTATCTTCAGGATAAATTGCAGGTGGTTCTACAGGGTCTTTTTTGGCTGGACGTTGATAACTAACAAGACGCACTTGAATTAATTGCTCAATCGCATCACGGCGCAGCGCATTCACAGCAGAGGCTGGTACAAACCAAGCTTGAGAAATAGACAACTTGAGGTCACGCAATGAAAAATCTGTGCCGCCTAATTTTGTAAGATTCTCGCGTAAATTAGTTTTTGCTTTTTCTAAATTTTGCGCTGGTTGTTTTTCTTGCTGGATGAGTGCTGTTGCACTACAACCATCCTCATCAGTGACACTCAAAGCAAAGCCATCTGTGTTTCATAAAAATTCAAATCAACATCAATTTTTCGCGTAGCAGAATCTTTCTCTAATAAACGCATAAAAGCATGATCGCGATTACGAAATATCGTCATGCCACGACGCATATCTTCCGGCATTTC
>JACCDJ010246642.1_pt1 | contig 10596 bp, 6 predicted proteins | sample 7444481 | NCBI WGS metagenome assembly JACCDJ01 (sample SAMN15323435, study PRJNA562643) | freshwater metagenome | isolation source: river surface water | place: USA:Blue River Watershed | collected 2017-08-15 | reverse complement strand
CAGATGTCACTTGTTCTAATTGGGTTTGTAGAGTGTCAATGATGCCGAATTGTGAGTTGAGGTCAGCAATGAGTGGATGGTTCTCAAGATCTTTAAGCAAGCCAGGTGCTGAATTAATAAGTGAAGTTCCCTGTGAAATCACCGGAGGTATAACAACTGCGATAAAAAATGTTACAAATGCAAGAACACCCACAAAGATTGCACCCACTGCACTTACTCGCGAGAGACCTCTTTTTCGCAAAGCTTCAACGGCAGGGTTTAAGCCCATAGCTAGATAGAGGGCAAGCAAAATAATGATAAAAATCTGACTTGCGCTGGCAAGTGCTCTTAAGAGTACGATTGCTAGTAGCGCACCAAGAGTTGCAACAAAACCAAAATAAAACGGGTTAGTTCTATTTATCGGTGCGCCTGCGATGCCGAATTCTTCTCGCTTAGAGTGTGACATATCTCCATTCTAAGTGCGATGCCTCGTTAGATCAGGCTTTCACCCCTTGTAGATGAGAGAATTCACTTATGGCGCTGCGTATTACCGGTCTTGGTGAGGAGATCGCATCCGTCTCAGGATTGCCTTGGCAGATCAGTCTTGAGGAGTGGCCCGAAGACCCTAGCCTGACTGAAAAACGTGGAATTTCTCGACACATTGTTCGGCTTGTACATTCCACTGAAGACCCCGATTCAGAAGTCTATGCAATCAAAGAGACTGTCTCTGAATTTGCTAATCGCGAGTATAGAGCGCTGCGTGAACTAGCCCATCTTGGCGCACCTAGCGTAGAACCGATAGCAGTAATCGAAGGTCGCACCGATGAGAATGGTGAAGAGCTTCCCTGTGCACTCGCTACTCGCTTTCTTCCATACTCTCTGCCGTATCGAGTCTTGCTGAGCGGAAAAGATGTCACCGCACAAGATATTACTTTGATGGCCAACGCACTGGCCCTTCTACTTGTTCGATTACATCTTCTTGGTTTCTGGTGGGGAGATTGTTCGCTGTCGAATACCTTATTTAGACGCGACGCTGAGGGCTTTGCTGCTTATCTGGTTGATGCAGAGACTGGTGAGTTTCAAAAGAATTTAAGTGATGGACAACGTGAGCATGATCTGGAAATCGCCCACTTTAATGTTGCGGCAGAGTTAGAAGATCTTGCCCTCTCAGGTGTTCTCTATCCAGGAATGGATCCAATCCGAGCAAGTGATGCTGTTATGAAACGCTATCGCAGAATTTGGGCAACGCTGAAAGATCGACAAGTTTTGGATCCCAGTGATCGCCACGCAGTTGAACGTGCGATGCGTCAACTTCACGACCTTGGCTTCGCCGTCGAAGAAGTATCAGTAACAATTGATGGCGATAGTAAGAAACTTTTCTTTCAACCTAAACTTGTTGAAGCTGGATACCACCAGAATCGATTGCGTGATTTGGTGGGACTTGAAACCGAAGAACTCCAAGCAAAGCGTTTACTCGCATCCTTCGATAGATTCCGAGGACGTGAAAATCTTCCTCACCCTCCCATGCATGAATCCGCAAAACGTTGGCTTGATGAAGTCTTCTACCCGACAGTTTCACTTATTCCGACCGAATTACAGGGTCGAATCGAGGCCGCACAGTTCTTCCATGAAACTCTTGAGCATCGTTGGTATTTAAGTGAGAAGGCTGGCCACGATGTCGGACTAGAATTTGCCGCGCTGTCCTATATTGCTGATGTATTACCTATGAGACGAGATTCGGGGGTTGATCTAGATGACGCTTCCGCCTAATTTCGGTCGAGCCTTTGACTTAAGTTCACTCGGAAAGCCAGCACAAACTTCACCAACTTCACCAAATATTGCGGCCGGCAAAGTTGTCACCAAGGAAAATTTAGCTTCTGATTTTGTCGAACTCTCAATGACAAAGCCAATCATTCTTCTCTGCTGGACTACTCGTGCTCCTCAATCACTGGATACTCTTGCAATTTTAGATAAACTCAATAAGGAAGATAGTGGCACTTGGGAACTTGGAAGCATTGATGTTGATGCTGCCCCTGAAGTTGCTAGCGCTTTGCAGGCACGTACCGTTCCTTACGCGGTTGCACTTGTCGGTGGTCAACCAATCCCACTCTTTGAAGAGGCAATGTCTGAAAGTGACATTAAGTCGGTAATTTCCAAACTTCTCACAATTGCAGCTGAGCAAGGAATTGGTGAAGTTCCAGAAGAAAAGTTGGAACCAGAAGAAACCGAAGCGCTGGCAGCGCTCGAGGCCGGAGATTTAGTCAGGGCCGAAGATGCATATAAGCGCTTCCTAGCACGCATGCCTGCCAACCCATATGCGAAATTGGGATTAGCACACACGCAACTTCAAATTCGAATCGTCAACCTGGATCATGCAAAAGTTTTAGCCAAAGCTAATACTGATCCGCTTGATATCGAAAGTGCGCTATCGGCTGCAGATATGGAAGTAGCTACCGGAAGTGTTGAACCAGCATTTATTCGACTGCTAGCGCTCGTGAAGGCAACGTCAGGCGATGATAGAACGCGGGTAAAAGATCGATTGCTTGAACTCTTTTCCTTAGTTGATCCAGCCGATCCTCGTGTAATCAAAGCCAGAGCGGATCTTGCTAATGCCCTCTTCTAGATTAGGTTTAAGCGTTTCGGATGAGAAGAAATACATAGGTATTCTCTTCTTTCTCTTTGCCGTACAAATCATGAGCTGGGTACCTCGTTTTCCTGAGGTCAAAGCCAATCTCGGCCTATCAAATGGTGAATTTGGAACGTACTTGAGTTTAGGTTCAATCGGTTCTGTTATTGCAATGCTTTCGAGCGGTCACTTTGTCCATAAGCTCGGAGCAAAGCCAGTTTTGATAATTTCTACCTTAAGCATGTGTCTTTCTATTAGCACCATAGTTCATCTGCAATCAACACCAATATTTATTATTACAAATATGATCAACGGTGGATCAATCGCAGCATTTAACATTGCTCTCAATGCTCAGGCATTTCACGCACAAGATCGAGCTGGGGAATTAATCCTTAGTCGCCAGCACGGTTATTGGACTATAGGAGCAGTTGCGACCGCAATTTTCTCAGGATTTATGGTTGAGTTTGTTGGAATCGCTCTCCACATAAATGTTTTGAGCGTTGTCGTCTTCTTTATCATTCTTTCAATCATTAAAAAGTTAGAACCCGAGATGATTAAACCTAGCCCGGAAGATGACAGTGACTTTGGAGTCAAAGACCTCTTTACCTCTTTCCGCATTGATTACTTGGTTTCGGCAGCTCTTGTCTGTGGAATCATGGTCGAGTTCGCTACTGCTGACTGGTCGGCAATCTATGCCAAAGAAACCATCGGTGTTCGTGGATCACTTGCCACGATTCCCTACATCCTTACCTTTACCGCCATGATCATTGGTCGTTTGGGCCAACATCGCATTACGCCCTATGTCTCACTTCAACAACAGATTAAATACGGCAGCGTAATTGGCGGCTTCGGTTTTATTGGATTCATCCTCGCATCCTCACTCTTGGTCGATCACTCCAAGACGGCTGCATACATTTGTACACTTATTGGTTTTTCTATTGGCGGACTCTTTTCAGCAATCCTTTCGCCCACATTCTTCACCGCTGCCAATAAGCGTTCTTCTCAACCAAGTGCTGTAGTTGTTGGCCAGATGGGCGTCACTAATGCGATTCTTACCCTGATTGTTAAGACGATCATTGCGTGGACAGCTCAACTCACTGGTTCGATTGCAATTGCAATGATTATTCCTGGACTGATGTTGATCTCTGTCGCCTTCATGGCGCGCGCAGCAAAAGACCTTTAAACGCTTTTAAACGCGCTCAAACCAGACTGTTGCAAGAGGCGGAATTCGAAGTTCTATATACAAGTCGGTATCAGTATCAACAGCAAAAGATTGATTACTTACTCCACTACCACCGTATGCAAGATCGTCGGTGTTGAGCAACTCACGCCAGACTCCAGGAGTCGGCATCCGAAGTCGGTATCGGTCGTGTGGAACAGGGGAGAAGTTCGTTACACAGACGAGCGGCGTTTGATCATCTGACCATCGGGTAAATGCCAGAGTATTCGCCGCACCATCATCATTGACTATCCAAGAAAAGCCTTCTGGATTTGTATCCTTTTCCCACAAAGAAGGGTGTCCTTTGTATTCTTGATTAATCTGCGCCACTAAATCTTGTACCTGACGATGTTCATCGTATTCGGTGAGATACCACTGAAGACCAGCGCTCTCGCTCCATTCATCATTTTGTGCAAACTCGCTACCCATAAAGAGAAGTTTCTTTCCTGGATGAGCCCACATAAACCCATAGAGAGCGCGTAGCGTTGCAACTTTCTGCCAGCGATCGCCAGGGAATTTATTTACAAGCTGACCTTTTCCATGCACTACTTCATCATGTGAAAGTGGGAGCATAAAGTTCTCAGACCACGCATAGAGAATGGAGAAAGTGATCTCGTTGTGGTGATACATGCGGTGGATTGGTTCATGAGAGAGATACTGCAAAGTGTCGTGCATCCAACCCATATTCCACTTAAATCCAAAGCCAAGACCACCTGATGCTGTCTCACGCGTGACACCAGCCCACGCCGTTGACTCTTCGGCAATCATCATAATTCCAGGATGGGTGCGATAAGCAGTTGCAGTCGCTTCTTGTAATAGCGCTACCGCCTCAAGATTTTCACGGCCACCGAACTTATTTGGAACCCATTGACCCTCTTCACGCGAGTAATCAAGGTAGAGCATTGAAGCAACTGCATCTACACGCAATCCATCGATATGGAATTCGGTAAGCCAATAAAGCGCGCTAGCAACGAGGAAATTGCGCACCTCGTTTCGACCAAAGTTAAAGATGTAAGTGCCCCAATCAGGGTGTTCACCTAAGCGTGGATCGGCATGTTCATAGAGTGCGGTGCCATCAAAGCGAGCAAGTGCCCACTCATCCTTTGGAAAGTGCGCAGGGACCCAATCTAGGATTACGCCGATTCCTGCTTGATGTAGTGCGTCCACGAGATATCGGAATTCGTCAGGAGAGCCAAAACGAGAGGTTGGTGCAAAGAAAGAAGTAACTTGATATCCCCACGATGGACCGTATGGATGTTCTGTCACTGGGAGAAATTCGATATGAGTAAATCCTTGCTTACTTACATAATCAACAAGTTCCACAGCCAGCTCACGGTAGTTCAGCCCGAGCTTCCACGAACCAAGATGAACTTCGTAAACGCTTAACGGTGATCGCCACGGTTGGAAATTACTCCGTGCTGAAATCCAATCCTGGTCTTTCCACGTGTAAGTGGATTCGGTAACTATGGATGCCGTCAGTGGTGGAACTTCTGTAGCTTGTGCAAGAGGATCAGCGTGATCAACCCAAGCACCGTCGATCGTGCAGATCGCAAACTTGTACCGTGTATTAACGCCAATGCCCGGAATAAATATTTCCCAAATTCCTGTTGAGCCTAGGCGAACCATGGGATGAGCACTTTTATCCCAGAAGTTATGATCACCGATCAGACTTACCGAACGCGCATTAGGAGCCCATACGGAAAAGGCTGTTCCAAGAACGTTACCTTCAGAATCGCGAATAAGGTGTGCACCAAGAACATCCCATAATCTTTCGTGACGGCCTTCTGCAATCAGATGAAAATCTAATTCACCTAAAGTTGAGTGAGGATTGAGGAAGGTAACAGGAGAGATGTATTCGACAGGGGCGCTCTCTTGGTTCTTCTTAAAGAACTTCGAGAAGAGAGACACTAGAGATTCACCGCCATGATGTGAGCGACTTTTCCAACCGGGCGGCTGGGATCAAGTCGTACGAATGAATGAGGATCCCATTCGTATTCTGCCCCGTCAATGAGATCGGTGACTTTAAAACGGGAATCTCTTATCCCTAGCGCAGCTAAATCCCAGTGCACAGTAGTTTCTTGCGCGTTAAGCGGATCAAGATTAACCGTTACCAAAATGAGATCGTTGCCCTCACGTTTACTGTAAGCGATTATCAAATCGTTATCAGTGTGATGGAAGACGAGATTGCGAAGTCGCGCTAGCGCAATATGTTTCTTGCGAATTTCATTGAGTTTTGTGATGAAGGGAGCAAGGCTTACCTGCATCTTTGTAGCGCCTTCCCAATCCCGAAACTTGATCTCGTACTTTTCAGAGTCCATGTACTCCTCGCCACCTTCTTTAAAGCGGCGATGTTCGTAAAGTTCGTATCCGGCATACATACCCCACGATGGTGAGAGTGTGCTTGCCAATACTGCGCGGAGAGCGAAGATTGCCGGATTTCCCGATTGCAGATGAAAGGGCAAGATATCTGGAGTATTTACCCAAAAGTTTGGTCTGAAGAAGGCCGATGTATGTCGAGAAACTTCAGTTGCATACTCAGTTAACTCAGCCTTACTTGTACGCCATGTGAAGTATGTGTAGGACTGATGGAAACCCGCCTTACCGAGCGCGTGCATCATGGCTGGGCGAGTAAATGCTTCTGCTAAGAAGATCACATCTGGATTTTCAGAATTCATGGTCGACATAACATCTTGCCAAAAAGCCACTGGCTTTGTGTGTGGGTTATCCACGCGGAAGATAAGAACTCCCTTTGAAACCCAGAATCGAATAACACGCAGGACCTCATTAAGGATTCCCTGATAGTCGTTATCAAAATTGATGGGGTAGATATCTTGATACTTCTTTGGAGGATTCTCCGCATAAGCGATACTGCCATCTGGACGAGTTGTAAACCATTCTGGATTGCTCTTTACCCATGGATGATCTGGGGATGCCTGCAAGGCAAGGTCCATTGCAATATCAATCTTCTTCTCTTTTGCTACTGCAACAAAATTCTCAAAGTCGGCCATCGTTCCAAGCTCAGGATTGATTGCATCGTGCCCACCAGCACTTCCACCGATCGCCCAAGGGACTCCAGGATCGCTTTCAATAGGGTTAAGCGAGTTGTTCTTGCCTTTACGAAAAGTTTTCCCGATTGGATGTATCGGCGGAAGATAGAGAACATCAAAACCCATCGCAGCAACTGCTGGTATTCGTAGCGCAGCAGTCTTGAATGTTCCCGAGGTGATCTCACCTGTAGCGCTAAGAGTTGCACCTTCGCTACGCGGGAAGAATTCATACCAGGCACCAACCAGGGCCTTTTCGCGGTCTGCGCGAATAGGAATTGAGTGGGATCGAGATTGCAGACGGCGCAGTGGATCTCTGCCGAAAAACTCCTTGATCTCTGCTGTTGAAGATAGTGAAAAACGATTAGCGGGAGCAAGTTTTTTGTCACCAAGGGCCTTGATTGCAGGGGAGAGGAGTTTCTTTGCTGATGGATCTTCGGCTAGTTTTTCTTCAAATATCTTTAAACCAATTGTGCAGCAGAGTTCTGCATCAATATCTGCAGGAATCTTAATCTCGCTATCGTTTAGCCAGGTTGCGAAGGGATCATCGAAAGATTCAATGAGGTAAGTGAAATCTCCACGCGCGGGAATTCGTATCCAAGTGCTAAATCGATCGCTACCGTCTGCGTGATCACGCATACGTGTGCGAGAGAGTTGTTCACCTTTATGGTCAAAGAGAAGAACATCCGCCCCCAGAGCGTCATGGCCCTCTCGGAAGATCGTTGCACTGACTTCAATCTCTTCACCTGCTATCGCCTTAACCGGCACAAACTCCCCACCGAAAAATACCGTTGGTGAGATATCGGTGACGGGGATGCGATTAATCACGAGATGAGTAGCTGAAGACTCAGCCTGATCCTTCGGTATTTCCAGGATCTGCAGCCGAGATGTCATCAAGGCGATACTTATTCAGCGCCTCTTGCACTACTGACGCTTTTACATCGCCAGCTTTGGCAAGTTGGGCAAGTGTTGCAACGACGATTGATTCAGCATCAACCTTGAAGTGGCGACGAAGTGCACCGCGTGTATCTGAAAGACCAAATCCATCAGTACCAAGGGATGCGAATTGTTGTGGAACCCATGGTGCAATTTGATCTTGGACAGTTCGCATGTAATCGCTGACTGCAATCACTGGACCTTGCGCATCCTTCAAACGATCAGTCAGGTATGCACTCTTCTTGGATGAAGGATTAAGTAGATTGTGGCGATCAACAGCTAGACCATCACGGCGAAGTTCATTCCATGAGGTGACAGACCATACATCTGCACTGACTCCCCAATCTTTCTGAAGAAGTTCTTGCGCTTTTGTGGCCCAGTTGACTGCAACGCCAGATGCCAAGATTTGTGCATTTTTCTTGCGCTGACGCTCACCTGAACGGAACAAGTAAATACCCTTGAGCAACCCTTCAACATCAAGGTTTGCTGGCTCTTCTGGGTGAAGGTATGGCTCGTTGTAGACAGTGATGTAGTAATAAATGTTCTCACTGTTGGCTCCGTACATACGGCGTAGACCATCTTTAAAGATATGTCCGACTTCATATGCAAATGCTGGGTCATAACAGACAACTGCTGGGTTGGTTGAAGCAAGAAGATGCGAGTGTCCATCTTCATGTTGCAGACCTTCGCCATTGAGTGTTGTGCGACCAGCAGTTGCTCCCAGAACGAATCCACGAGCTAACTGATCGGCAGCAGCCCAGAAAGCATCTCCCGTGCGCTGGAAACCAAACATTGAGTAGAAGATATAGATAGGAATCATCGGTTCATCATGTGTTGAATATGACGTTCCTACTGCAGTGAATGATGCAGTCGATCCCGCCTCATTAATTCCTTCATGAAGGATCACACCAGAGGTTGATTCCTTGTAAGAAAGCATCAATTCACGGTCAACGGCTGTGTACTTCTGGCCGTGTGGTGAGTAGATCTTCATCGTTGGGAATAGTGAATCCATTCCGAAGGTACGTGCTTCATCAGGAATGATAGGAACTATGCGTGAACCAAGTCCTGGATCTTTCACGAGATCTTTGAGCATGCGAACAAATGCCATCGTTGTTGCAATTTCTTGATGTCCAGATCCGCGCTTAACGCTTTCGTAGACAGAGTCAGATGGCATAGGGAGCGGCTTTGACTTTGCGCGACGCCGAGGAATTGTTCCGCCAAGTGCTGCACGGCGTTCTGCCATGTACTTAGCTTCCTCTGAATTATCGGCTGGCTTGTAGTAAGCAGGTGTGTACTTATCAAGTTGTGAATCAGGAATTGGAATTCCCAATCGATCGCGGAAGGTGACGATATCTTCAAGTGACATCTTCTTCATCTGATGCGTCGAGTTACGACCCTCAAAAGTAGAACCAAGCGTCCAACCCTTAACAGTCTTTGCAAGAATGACAGTTGGTTTTCCATTAGGCTCCATTGCAGCGGTATATGCTGCAAATAACTTGCGGTAATCGTGTCCGCCGCGTTTGAGTCCCCAGATCTGATCATTAGACCAACTCGCAACCATCGCTGCAGTACGTGGATCGCGACCAAAGAAATTATCGCGAACGTATTGACCAGATTCAGCCTTAAATGTTTGGTAATCGCCGTCAAGGGTTGCGTTCATCAAGTTAACGAGTGCACCTTCGCGATCTTGGGCAAGTAGTGGATCCCACTCGCGACCCCAAACGACCTTGATGACATTCCAGCCCGCACCAATAAATGTTGATTCAAGTTCTTGAATAATTTTGCCGTTGCCTCGAACCGGACCGTCTAGGCGCTGCAAGTTACAGTTAATTACAAAGGTGAGGTTATCTAAGCCTTCGCGTGAAGCGAGGCCGATTGCACCGAGAGTATCGACTTCATCAACTTCACCATCACCAAGAAATGCCCAGACGTGTTGCTGGCTCGTATCTTTAATTCCACGGTTCTGTAAATAACGATTAAAGCGAGCTTGATAGATCGCATTGATTGGTCCAATTCCCATTGACACTGTTGGGAACTGCCAGAACTCCGGCATCAAACGTGGATGCGGATACGAAGAAAGTCCTCCACCTGGATGTGAAACTTCTTGACGGAAACCATCGAGTTGCTTGTCGCTCAGACGTCCTTCGAGAAAAGCGCGCGCATACATTCCAGGGCTGGCATGTCCTTGGAAGAAGATTTGATCTCCGCCGCCGGGATGATCCATTCCGCGGAAGAAGTGATTAAAGCCAACTTCGTATAGCGATGCAGAAGATGCGTAGGTAGAGATATGTCCGCCGACTCCGACGCCAGGACGTTGTGCGCGATGGACGAGCATTGCTGCGTTCCAGCGGATGTACTGGCGGATGCGACGCTCAATCGCTTCATCGCCAGGAAATTCAGGTTCATGTTCAGGAGAAATAGTGTTGATGTAATCAGTGTTACGGAGTGAAGAGAGACCGATCTGCTTTTCGTGTGCTCGCTGCAAAAGCTTGAGCATCAAATAACGAGCGCGAACAGGACCAGCATGCTCGAGGGCGGCATCAAAGGATGCTTGCCATTCGGCGGTTTCTGTCGGATCGATATCTACAAGCTGGTCAACATTCTGATCTGGCGTATCAAAAATTCCACTCATGGGCATAATCTCGCGCTAAATCGCTCGCAGGGGAAATCTACGAGGGCTAACTGGCAAGTAATTCTGGCTCAAACCCTTGTCAAAGAGGTCACATTTGGGATGGACTTAGCCCGTGTCAATTCGAATGGGGTTTGCAGCCGGAGAGCTGATTCTCGAAGTG
>JACCDJ011820384.1_pt1 | contig 10600 bp, 7 predicted proteins | sample 7444481 | NCBI WGS metagenome assembly JACCDJ01 (sample SAMN15323435, study PRJNA562643) | freshwater metagenome | isolation source: river surface water | place: USA:Blue River Watershed | collected 2017-08-15 | reverse complement strand
TGGTGCCACACACTGGGCAGATGCCTTGTGCCATGCGACGACCAGAGTCAGAAACCTTTACAGTTCCTTCGAATTCACGCTTCTCTTTGCACTTAACGCAGTAAGCGTCACCCTTGTATGTCTCTGCAGTCATTCTTTTCCTCCTATCGACGCTTGCGATCCCGTCGGGATGCTCCCCGTGTGGGGCAGGCGTTCGTGTATGAGGTTACTCGCCAACACGCTCAAATGAGCCTAACTACGCACCTTTATTTAAGAGTTTTTTTAGAGCCTCTGGGGCGGTCAGAGCGTTCTCGGCCGCCTCATACCCGCTCAAATACGCCTCAGCCTGGTCCTCAAGCGGGAATCTGGACAGGATCGCCTTGAATTCAGGGCCATGGTCAAAGAACTGCAGGTGGATCGCCTCATGGAAGAGGACATAGTCCAGGACGTAATCCGGGGAGCCCTTCAGCCGGTCGGAAATCCGAATAGTTCGGTCGGTGCTGGTGCAGGAGCCCCAGCGCTCGCGCATACCTCTCCAATTAATAGAGGAAGGTCGTAGGGAGATTTCAGGGGCAAGCTCGCTCAAGAGCTCATCCACCCTGTTTGCCAGCCTCTCCTCGCTCATTGTGGCGGCAGCCTCCTGCGCACGGATCTTGGCCACCATCTCAGGGACCATGGCACGCTCATCAGCCTTGCTCATTCGGGCTGGGATCGAGACAACGATCCGGCCGCCCTGTCGATAAGCGGAGATATTTTTCTTTCGACGGGTAGATCTGATGACGATGATCTCGCCCTCTGAGATTCCGGGCAAGGTTTCGCCATCCAAGGTCGGCTCTACAAAAGCGTGAGAGCTTTCCTGCCCTGGAAAATTCTCCTGGTGGATGGTCATTGAAAAATAGTAAGTCATCTCTCAACTAATCATTGAGAGATTGAGTAAACGGTGGCGCGATTTCTTTTTAGTCACATAAAGATTTCCGAATTGGTTGTTAAATCTCATATTTACGGCCAGTGAGAGCTCGAAATATGGAGACCAAAACATCTCCACTATCGGAGAAAAATACCCTTTGTCAACGTCGTGCTCATTTGATAATCAGCCGAGAAAGACTTACTTTACGACCACGAACTCCTCGGATAACAGTTCTACGTCAGCAAGGGGAAGGCTGACTTAGAGCAAGTGACCGGGGAGTTCGCTTTTCTATTTATAGAGCAACTCGATGAATCACTAGAGCAACGCAATGGATTTCTAGAGCAACCCTGACAAATCATCAGGTACTTCTAAGCTCTTCATAAAGCTCTCAGGTGTTAATAAATCATCTGCAGTAGGAAGAATTCCACTCCATACGCGATCGCGTGATTCAACATCCTTTAATTCACGAACCTGCCTCCAAAAAGCTGTCGCTTCGCGGGCAAGACGTGGAGAAACCTGAAGTCCTAACAGTGATGAAAAGAGTTGTTGTGCTGGTGCAGATGTTGCACGACGACGTCGCAAGGTTTCTTGCAACGCTGCGATATTTGGAAGACGCTCCCCTGCAGCAAGTGCAACAACCTCTTCACTCCAGCCATCAATTAATGCCAGTGCGGTTTCTAACTTTGTTAGCGCCGCACGCTGTGCAGGTGTCTCTTGAGGAGTGAAAATTCCATCATTGAGCGCGATTGTGAAACTCTCTGGGTTTGATGGATCAAAACCTTCTCCAGATTCAAAAGCACGTTGTGCTTGATCTTGAATCGCATCCATATCAATGTTGATGCCCTTACCGTAATCGGTAATGGCGGTGCGGATGTATGAAACCAACCAAGGGTTGTGTGCAAACAAGCGAGCGATCGCTGCTTCACGCAAAGCATGGAAGATTCGAACCTCATCCATTGGGATATCTAAATCTGTTGCCCACTCTTTGATGTTTTGTGGAACCAATGTGGGATAAGCGGCATCAATCAGCGGTAAACCAACATCGTGTGCGCCTGTGACCTTGCCAGCAAGCCCACCAATTGCTTGTCCTAGCTGAGTTGCAATTAATGAACCGATAAATGAGTTCAACAATGCCGAGATCATGCCAATTGGAAGTTGCATGTGCTCTTGACCAAGAGGATTGTCCGCATCAAGCGAGTTTGGATCGCCCTTTGCTTGATTGAGCAGTTCACCAATTGCAGATGACAAACCTGTAGCCAGTGGTTCAACAGTTGTCTGCCAACCAGCAAGAGTTGAATCAACCCAATCGGTACGAGCTAGCGCCACATTTCCGGTGTTATGAGATTGTGGGAAAAAAGTTGCATCGTTAAGCCATAGCTCTGCAATGGAAAATGCTTGTTCAACATCGGAAACATCATTTGCGCCAATGGGTGCCGAACCTTGAGCTGTTGCAAACTTCTTGGCGGTGTCACGGACAAGGTTTTTTGGCAATGCTTCAGTTGAGCCACCAAACCCTGAAGCGTTAATTCCCAGCTTTGAGAACTGCTCCTGAATCTGTTGCTGCATCTGTTGCATCATGGCAGCAAAATCAACTGGCTCATTAGAGTCATCTGAGTTTCCTGGTGTGAAGCCAAAAGGTGTCATAGATCAATCCTCCCAGTGTTGGAACAACTTCGCACCCTCTTTCATTCCCGAGTTGTGTTCCCGGCACCGGTCAGCGCTTGGTACTGGCAACTAGTAGGCTGACCTCATGTCCAACGCATTCGCAGCTTTAATCTGGTGGGTAGTTCCGGCGGTTGGACTCATTGGCGCACTCGGTTACGTTGTGTGGGTTACCAAGTTTGAAGGAAAGTTCCAACAAGAAACTCAGCGTTCTGTAGGTCAGTTCCAACGTTTCCAGGATTCACTTCGTGATTCACAGGCACGTGATGCAGCAGGTGGCGCTGTAATCGTTACTGGCGCAACCGCCGGTTTAGATTCAGATAACTCAAATGATGCTGGCTCCAGCGATGCATCTTTTGATTCAGGCTCTTTTGATGGCGGCTTTGATGCTGGGTCATCAAACTAGGTTCAGCATCAGTTAGCCCGAGATCACTAATTTAAAATGTTGAGATTCTCGCGCCTTCCACGAGTTGTTACAGGAACTTTGGGAATTTTCTTTGCCTTAGCAACTATTGCTCCGCTTCCATTTGCGATCGTCTTGCCGGGTGAAGCTCAAAATATTTTCAAAGGTGTTATTACCTTCAAGGGTTTAGATAACTACCCGGCAAATGGACGCATAGATTTAATGTCGATCAGAGTGACAAACCCAGATACCTGGATCTTCGGTCCAGAGGTTGTGTACTCATGGATTAGCGGTGACCGTGCGGTGTATCCAAAGTCTGCGATCTACCCTCCAGGAACAACAACAGAAGAAGAGAGTAAGCAAGCTAAAGCAGACATGGTGAAATCTCAAGACACCGCAATTGTTGCTGCAGTTAACTATCTTCAATCACATCCAGAGATCATGCAACCGATTGATAATGGAACCACATCTTTTGTTGCACCACTTTCCACGATCGGGCGAAATCGAGCAAATCAACTAGATACCAAGAAGATCGCTTTCAAGGTTGGTGAAACTGGAGGCCCAAGTGGTGGTCTTGTTTTTTCCATTGGTTTAGTTGAACTTCTGACTGAGCAAGATCTCCTTCAGGGTCGCCACATTGCCGGAACCGGAACAATTACCCAACGCGGAGTTGTTGGCCCAATCGGTGGAATCAACGAAAAGATCATGTCCGCTAAAAAAGTCGGTGCCACTGTTTTCTTCGCACCGGTCGATAACGCTGAAGAGATCAGCAATGTTCCTGAAGGCATCAAAGTGGTAACCGTTGCCACTTTGGCACAGGCCATTAACTACCTAAAGAGCTCCAGCCGCTAAACCACTTTCGGCCGTGTTTTTCCTTTGAAGTGCAACTCATTTGCACCTTATTACTTCAAGAAATCGACTCTCAGCAGGTGTTCACCTTTCTAGCCCCCTGACGACCACTCCTAATTGGTGAGGCAATTCTGGTTGCGATAACTTTGCCCCATGACGAATAACCCACAGTTTCAACGCCCATCCTTCCAATTCAACGCCCGCAAGAGTCCTCTGGCTTTAACAGTTGGAATTCTTGTAGTCGCTGGTGTTCTCTTCACAGCACTTAGCGGTTTCTATGCAGATTGGTTGTGGTTCAAATCAGTTGACTTCACAAGCACCTGGTCAACAATTCTGACAACAAAGGCAACACTCTTTGTAGTTTCAGGATTAGTGACAGCGCTAATTGTGATGTTCAATGTTTTGTTGGCATACAAGCGTCGCCCGCTCTACGTCCCAATGACAATTGAGGCAGATAATCTTGAGCGTTACCGTTCACAAGTTGAACCAATTCGTCGTGCACTATTTCTTGGCCTAACCGCAGCGTTGTTCTACTTTGCAGGTTCTGCTGGTTCACAAATGTGGAGTACCTGGTTGCTGTTTAAGAACTCAACTCCATTTGGTGTTAAAGATCCACAGTTCAACATGGACATCTCTTTTTTCGCTTTCCGTCTACCGTTCTGGCAGACATTGATTTCTTGGGCCATTTCTACAGCGGTTTTAGCAATCCTTGCTTCTGTAGCAGTTCACTACCTCTACGGTGGAATTCGCCTACAAGTACAAGCAGATCGCACAACTGTTGCAGCCCGCGTTCAGCTTTCAATCCTTCTCGGCCTAGTTGTTCTACTAAAGGCCGTTGCGTACTGGTTTGATCGTTACGCACTTGCTCTTAAGGAGAGCAAGCTGATTACCGGTCTTACCTACACAGATGTAAACGCAGTACTTCCGGCTAAGGCGATCCTTGCTGGTATCGCATTGATCTGTGCGCTTTTGTTCTTTGCAAACATTGTTCGTCGTTCATGGGTACTTCCAGCGGCAGGTACAGCACTGTTGGTTATCTCGTCTGTACTGATTGCGGGTCTATACCCAGGCGCGATCCAGCAGTTCCAGGTAAAGCCAAGCGAGTCATCAAAGGAAGCGCCTTACATTCAGCGCAACATTGATGCGACCCGTGCTGCCTACGGTATCGATAACGTAACGGTTAATGATTACCAGGCAACAGATTCAACAAACACTGGCCAGCTTGCAGATGATGCAGCAACAATCGCCAATATTCGTTTGATGGATCCAAATGTTTTGTCTCCAACTTTCCGTCAGCTACAGCAGATTCGTCCTTACTACAGCTTCCCTGAGTCACTAGATATCGATCGTTACACCGTCAACGGCGTAAAGCGCGATGTTGTTGTTGCTGTTCGCGAATTGAACATCGCAGGTAACCCGTCACGTAACTGGATTAACGACCATCTTGTGTACACACACGGATTTGGTTTTGTTGCCGCTTACGGAAATGAGCGCGATGCAGATGGAAAGCCATCCTTTACAGTCGGAAACCTTCCACCAACTGGCGCACTTGGTAAGTTCGAGCCACGTGTGTACTTCGGTGAGAATGTTCCTGATTACTCAATCATTGGTGGCGTAAAGACAGATACTCCAGTTGAGTTTGACTACCCAGATGACACATCTGCAAATGGTCAGCGCAACTACACCTACACAGGTACTGGTGGAGTTCCAGTTGGATCGCTTCTCAACAAGGTTGTATTTGCTCTGAAGTATCAGGAGCAGAGAATTCTTCTCTCTAACTTGATTAACAAGGATTCCAAGATTCTCTTTGAACGTAACCCTCGCGATCGCGTTGCAAAGGTTGCGCCATGGTTAACTCTTGATGGAGATCCATACCCAGCATTGGTTGATGGAAAGATCGTGTGGATCATCGATGGCTACACAACAAGTGCCGGATATCCATATGCACGTCAGACAGTGCTTTCAAACGCTACCGCTGATGCATTGACAACAAACTCTGCATCAATCGCTTCACAGCGTAATCAGAGCGTTAACTACATCCGTAACTCTGTAAAGGCCACAGTTGATGCATACAACGGAACTGTGACTCTGTACGAGTGGGATGAGAAGGATCCAGTTCTAAAGACTTGGTCTAAGGCCTTCCCTAATACTGTGAAGCCAAAGAGTGAGATTTCAGCGCAGCTTCTAGAGCACATCCGCTACCCAGAAGATCTCTTCCGTGTTCAGCGTGACATCCTCAGCTCGTATCACGTAAAGACAGCTGAAGCTTTCTACGGTGGACAGGATTTCTGGCGCGTACCACGTGATCCTTCAACCTTTGGAGCTAACGCATCAGCGCAACCCCCTTATTACTTAACACTTCAGATGCCTGGAACGAAGAAGCCAGCGTTCTCATTGACTACTCCATTTGTTCCACGTGGTGGTCGTGAAAACCTTTCAGCATTTGCAGTTGTTAACTCAGATCCAGGTCCTGATTACGGAAAGATGACTGTTCTGCAGTTACCTCGTAACACCAACGTTGCAGGTCCTTCACAGGTAGCTTCTAACTTCGAAGCAAAGCCTGAAGTTGCAAACTCTTTGTCACTACTTCGTCGTGGTGGCTCTGATGTTGTTCTAGGTAACTTGCTCACACTTCCAGTTGGTGGAGGTCTCTTGTATGTACAACCTGTATATGTAAAGGCGACTTCAAACACCGCGGCATATCCATTGCTTCAGAAGGTGCTTGTCTCCTTCGGAGATCAAATTGGTTATGACGACACATTGAAGGGTGCGCTTGATCAGGTGTTCGGTGGAAACTCCGGAACAGCTGCAGGTGGAACTACTGGTGGATCAACTACCGGTGGTGCAACAACAAACTCTTCACTTGCAAACTCACTTGCAAGTGCAAAGCAGGCTTATGCAGATGGTCTTGCCGCACTTGCTAAGGGAGATTTTGCGGCCTATGACAGAGCACAGAAGCGTTTGAAATCTGCACTTGATGCAGCGATCAATGCGCAGAACAAGAAGTAAGGAAGTATCGAGAGCTAGCGATCACAGATTTAGATTTGAGTTTCAGATTTAATTTTGTGTGACTTGCTTCAAAGCTTCTATAGATAAAGGCCAGATTCATGCGAGCAATTGCATGGATTTGGTCTTTATCTATATCTGCACATAAGATTGTGCATACCGACGCGGGGTGGAGCAGCTCGGTAGCTCGCTGGGCTCATAACCCAGAGGTCGTAGGTTCAAATCCTGCCCCCGCTACTAGTTACGACAGCACAAAAGGGTCCTCAAAGAGGGCCCTTTTTGCTTTATTTGATGCGTAGTGAGTTAGTAACAACTAGAACGCTGCTCGCCGCCATGGCGGCGGCTGCATACAGCGGTGACATTAATCCAGCCGCTGCTATTGGCAAACCAATCACGTTATAGATCAACGCCCAACCCATGTTCAGACGAATAATCTTTAAAGTCTTCTTTGAAAGCTTCAGCGCAGAAATCACTGAGCCAAGCCCTGTGTTCATCAAGGTGATATCAGCGCTATTTATCGCCGTATCTGTTCCAGTTCCCATCGCCATGGAAAGATTTGCAGCAGAAAGTGCCGCCGCATCATTAATGCCATCACCAATCATCAATACTGTGTGGCCTTGACTCTTCATCCGTTCAACAATTTCTAATTTGGTTTCAGGTAAGGCATGAGAAACGACATGAGCGCCATCGATACCAACTGTTTGTGCAACTGATGCAGCGACTTCAGAGCTATCACCGGTTACAAGCCATGGCGTAATTCCCATACTTTGTAGCTCAGAAACGGTTTGAGCAGCATCACTTTTTAGTTGATCTCCAATTGCAAAAACTGCAAGTGCAACTCCATCCCAAGCAAGTACCGCTAGAGTCAATCCCGCACTTTGTCCGCGCTCAATCGCAGATTTAATTTCTGGATGAAACTCAGTTGAACTATGTGCAACAGCGGCAGGGGAACCAATAAGAACAACTGGTGATTGCGAAAGAATTGAGACGCGACCTGCAGCACCTGAACCTGGGGTTACTGAAAAATCAGAGACTGCAAAGGAAGGGCGAGCAACGCTAGGAATTGAAGATTGTGATGAGCTCTGGCCAAGCGCATAGCGGGTAATTGATTGAGCCACTGGGTGGTTATTCAGAGATTCAATTGCCTGGGCAGATGCGACAATATTGTCTTCAGTTAACAGCTCTGCAAAAGGTGAGCCTAAAACTTTGCCCGCGGCGATCGAGACGGTTGCTTCCTGAACAAGCATGACACCCTCAGTGAGGGTGCCTGTCTTATCAAAAACAACTACATCGACCTTACGAGCGACCTCAAGAACTCGGGGCTCGCGCAAAACGATTCCTCGGGCAGCGCCCCTGCCTGATGCGACCAAGAGAGCAACAGGGGTTGCCAAGCCAAGTGCACATGGACATGCGATCACTAAAACTGTAATTGCAATAGAAATTGATTTAGTCAAGGAAGAACCGGTGAAGTACCACCCAGCAAAAGTGCCGATAGCCAGCACAGTAACTATTGGAACAAATACTGCACTAATTCGATCCGCTAGGCGTTGAATTGGAGCCTTTGTACCTTGCGCACTAATGACCATTGCAGTTATTCGGGCAAGCTCTGTGTCACTACCTATCCGAGTAGCACGAACAATTAAGCGACCATTGTGATTTACAGCTGCACCAATAACAGATGAACCTGGACTAACATCTATAGGCTTTGTTTCACCAGTCAGCATTGAGTTATCAACGGCGCTTTCGCCCTTAACCACAATTCCATCTGTGGCAATGCGATCTCCTGGGCGGACCTCAAACTCATCACCGATTTGCAACTGTTCAATTGGAACAATTAATGGGAATCCCCCGCGAACGATTGTTACCTCTTTACTGCCCAATGCAAGCAAAGATGACAGTGCGCTGCTGGCCTTAGCCTTAGCGCGAGTTTCCAAGTAACGACCCAGAATTACAAAGAAGATAACTCCTGCAGCAACCTCGGTATAGACATCTCCTGCACCCGTCGAGTTTGCATAAATTGACCACCCAAATGCTGCAAGAGAACCTAGTGAAATCAAATTATCCATCGTTGGATGCTTTAAGTTTCTAATCGCTGCTTTGTGAATAGGATAAGCAACGATCAAAACTACTGGAGCGCTGAGTGCAATGACTAACCATGCCGTCGCTGAATACAAAGGATGTGGAAGGCCCATTGCATCTAATCCATCATGGATCCACATATCTATTTGGTGATGCCAACTCATAACCATTGAAAGAGCAACGGCAGGAACGGCAAAAATAAAAGCAAAGATAAAGGCGCGAGCAGATTTCTTGCTGTGCAAAGCTATTGATTGACCATCGGCTAAGACTGATGCTGAATAACCAGCTTTTTCTACAACTTTAATTAACTCTTTAGCACTCACTTCAGCAGGAGCCAGAATATGGGCGGTTTCAGTCGCAAAGTTAATAGTTGCGCTAACACCTTCAAGGTTATTGAGAGCCTTTTCGACTGTATTCACACATGAAGAACAGGTCATTCCCTGAACCGACAATGTTGTCGGTTCCAAAGGTGTACTGCTCGCCTGTGACTTTTCCGCCTGTGTACTCATCGTCGCTCTCCTCGTTTAACTTCTTGCCTAATTAAAACTTTTCTTACTGCCAATTTTTAATTCTTCTTCTAGTTCTTCTTATGAATTAAGCCCGTTGATGACCGTGTTGTGTAGAACTCCGTTAGTGGAGACACCGCTGCCGCCAAAGGGACCATCCTCGCCCACTACATTTGTAAAACTTCCACCAGCCTCTCGAACAATAATGTCCAGCGCCGCCATATCCCACAACGCAAGCGATGGCTCAATCGCGACATCTACCGCGCCTTCAGCGACCAACATATGAGACCAGAAATCTCCGATTCCTCGGGTTCTCCATGCTGCAGCAAGCATCTTTTGGAACGGCTCTAAACGATCGCCCCAACCAACAAAATCAGAATACGAGATGGATGCATCGCTAAGCGATGAAACCTTTGAGACAGAGATTCGTTTCTCATTGACCGTTGCACCATGTCCCTTTGCCGCAGCCCAACGACGAGCAAGTGCTGGTGCAGATGCGATGCCAACAACAACCTCTTCCTTGCCAGCTGAATCAACTTGAACAAGTGCAATTAAAGTAGCCCACGTTGGAACGCCGCGCATAAAGTTTTTGGTTCCATCAATTGGGTCGATAACCCAGTAGCGACCAGAACTCCCCTTATCGCTGCCAAACTCTTCGCCAACTAATCCATCTGATTTACGATGAGTTGCCAACGCCTCGCGGATCGCTGTCTCAACTGCACGATCTGCATCGGTGACAGGGGTGTTATCTGGTTTTGTTGTGATTACTAAATCTTGAGCTTGATAGCGATCTAAGGTAATCGCATCTGCCAGATCAGCTAGCGCGTGGGCAAGGGCCAGATCATCGAGAATCTGTGCTGAACCATTAGCTGTGCTCATAGTGGTGCCAGTCTACTGGCTTAGGGAAACATCTTCCCCTTCAACAATTATTGAACTGATCACCTCATAGGCTGAATGCAGGTAATGCGAATTGCTCGCAAAAAAGTGGGGTGATTAATCCTCAATAACTGGCGCTGGTGAATCCTTAACCGCAAGCAGAGATCTAAGGCTGGCAAGGCGCGCGGTTCGATGCGGGTTTGGAACACCATCTGGTGCCGCCCATGCATCAAGTTTGCAGGAGCTTTCGGCGTGAGAGCAGTTAGATAAACAGTTGGCAGCAACTTCAGATAAATCGCTAAATGCATCAACAATGCGCTGATTATCAATATG
>JACCDJ011435574.1_pt1 | contig 10601 bp, 18 predicted proteins | sample 7444481 | NCBI WGS metagenome assembly JACCDJ01 (sample SAMN15323435, study PRJNA562643) | freshwater metagenome | isolation source: river surface water | place: USA:Blue River Watershed | collected 2017-08-15 | reverse complement strand
TCGAAGGTTCAAATGGCAATTTTTGGGAAAGGCAAGGGAATAAGTGGGTTGACACTGGGGAAAAGGTGAAGCCATGACATCTTTGGCCGACTACAACAACAACCCTGGGAACCTGAGACCGCCCGGTGGCAAGGCCAATTTTTACAATGGCCAAATTGGTGTCGATAACAAAGGGTTCGCCATTTTTGAAACCAAGGACTTTGGTCGCAAAGCGCTGGTTCAGGACTTGGAAGCCAAGATCAAGCGCGGGGTCAACACGCCTGAGCAGTTCATCGACATCTACTCGCCTGCTGGCGCTGAAAACGAAGAAATTGGCCGCGACAACTACAAAATCTATCTTGCCCACAAGCTGGGATTGAAGTCCACTGATGAGCCGTTCAGCAAGGAACACATTGAGAAGCTGGCCGATGCCGTGACCGCCTTTGAGGGCGGCACATGGATGGACAAAGGGGGAAAGGAAGAGCCAGCAGAAGCCCCTCAGGCCGCACAAGCGCCTGCCGCAGAGCCTGCTGGCGGCGATGAAGGTGAGCGCCTTGAGCCTACCCGCAGGCAAGAAATTCCAGGCGTTCCTGAGGCCGATAAAGACGCTTTGCGAGTGATTGGTGGCGTTGGTGGTGCATCGGCTACGGCAACGCTTGAAGCAAGCAAAAAAATCCTTCCTTTGATCCCCAACATTGTCAGAGGTGTGACTGGCAATCAGCCCAGCCCTACCAGTGCATCCACCCGTTATGGCTTGCAAAAGTATCTCAACAGCCAAATTGCACCCAACTTGCGACTGCCGTTGACTGAACTTGAGAGATTGACTGGTGGGAACAAAATTCGCACCATGAGCGAGGTTCAGCAAGCCCTCGATGCAATCAAAGAGGTGAAGAGTGAGCGTGTTGGAAAGACTGTTTCGACCGACCCAAGAACTGGACAGCCCAAACAAATTTTCAGCACCACGCCGGGAAGGCCTGCTGTTGATTTGACTCCTTATGAGGTCAAGCCGACCGGGCCGTTGGGGAAAATGGCTGGGCGTGAATTGCAAGCTGGCTCTGAATTTTTGAAATCGTTGGCCCCCTCTTTTGGCCGTGTTGCTGTTGGTGGCCTGGGTGGTTTGAATGCCGCAGTGACTGGTTATGAGGCCGATGAAATGCGACGAGAACTCGCAAAAATGGAAAATCCAAGCTGGACTGACTACGCGCGGCTGGCATCCAAGTATTTGGCCACTGCTGGCGGCGGCTTAAGCATGTTTCCCAGTGGCATCACTCAGGCGGCTGGTCTTGGTTTGCAGGCACCAGAAGCAATTTTGAGCGGCGCTGATTGGTTTAACAAGGCCCGCAGGGAGGCCACTGAAGAGTCGTCTCGTCGGGCGCTCATGAATGTGGACCCCATGGGATTCCCCATGGGGAATGTGCCATAAAGGTCATGTGGGTTGTCTCCCCTGCATGAAGGGCATCGCAGTTGCCCTCGTTCAGCCCCCGGCCTCGCGGCTGGGGGTCTTTTTAGCGGGAAAAAATTGCGATGAAGATTGCGATCTTGAACGCAATCACGATCATTGCCCAGATCATGGAACTCGCTTCTCTCTGAGCTTGTCAGCCACATGGGTGTTGAGGCTTGCGACGAACTCGATGCAGGCCTCTCGCTCCTGTTTGACCAGCTTAGGCGCGGCCTTTGCGATGAACGCATTGGCCAGCTTGACTAGGTCATCCTGGAGGAAGTTGTAGTTCTCCTCCAAGTAGGTGTTGACGAAGACCTCGTTGATCTCCTGTGGTGTGAGGACGGTCATGCTCACCCCTCAATCGTTGCTTGCTCGGCGATGGTGGAGGCGACCTCCACCTGAACGCCTTTGCTCATGATCTGAGCCACATCAATGGCCTTGGCCACCTCGACGGTGAAGGTCTTGCCTGCAACATGACGAAGGGCCTGCGCTTGGCTGACTGCCTGCACGAGGTGCGAATGGCCACCAGAGGTGACTTTATAGATGCGTTGTTCTGCCATGGTTTTCTCCTTAGATTAAAAATTCAGCTTCAGGTTCGTGTTGCACTTGCCAAAACCAAACGAGATTTCTTTTGTGGTCAACTCTTGTTGTGAATTGATTTTCTCCATAGGTTTTTTTCAAGTAATACTTCAATGAGCCTCGCACTGATTCAATTTCATAGTCACCGCAGGTAACAAAGGACAAGCCAATCGTTGGAGTGAAGGCTTTGTTTTTCAGTTGATCAGTGATGAAATTTTCAATTTCTTTGGGTTTGTATTTGCGCGGTGATTTCTTCTTTTTTTTGACGACGAGATCTTCAGCCATATTGGAGATTTTGTTCTCTCCGTCTTTGATGAAATACTGAACGCCCAATACGTTCAGGCTTTCAACCACCTGTTGCAAAACCGTGCTTTTGATATCAATTGTCATGATTGATCTCCTTGAATCTCAAAAGATCCCAAGCCAGTAGCCCGTGCCGTGAACACAAGCCACCGGGAAAAAGATCGCCCCTGCAAGCAGGAACATCCAAGATGCCGTTTTGATGCAGACGACGATGTGAGTGAGCCACGACAAAAAGGCCCACAAAATCAATGCGCCTGCCACAGTGCTACTGTTCATGATTGATCTCCAAAATTGTTTTTGAGCTTCCAGAACTCAAGCAGGCACTGGAACATGGCCCAGCCCTTCTTGAGGTCTTCTTCTGACCACTCCACGATCTTGACGAGGTGGGGGTTCCTGACGGCAACGAAGACGTTGGCGCACCGGGCGTTGGGTAGACCCAGGCCGTGGCGGTAGGCGGCAAGTTGCATCAGATGTTCGTCGTAGGCGACGACATCGTCGCTGGGGCCAAAGTCCTTGGACTTGATGTCGGCCACCAGACCGTACTTGGCGAACTCGTTGGCGGTGCAGTGCAGGTCCACCTTCCCACCAAAGCCCAGGTCACTGGCGAAGGACCGCTCGACCAGCCAGGGGTTGTCGGGGTGCAGTTTGAAATGCTCAAAAAGCGCCTCCTCCACCGCCCAGCCGCGCGGCGACTTCTTGCCTGCGAAGTGGGTCTCCACCTCCTCGTGGATGCGTGTGCCCCGTTCTGCCGCCTGCTTGGCGGTCTCTTTGGAGTCGGCCACGATCCTGGCCACCAGATCCTTCTCACTCTCGCCGTCCAGGCGCGGCAGGGTCAAGGCGGCAAGGAGCATTTGCTCCTGCTTCCAGGCCTCCAGACCGGGCTTGGCGGCGATTTTGAGGACGGTGGTGACCGAGGGTACCAAGTCCATCTTCCGTGCGTCCCTGAGGGTCGTGGGACGGTCTGAGCCGTCCTTGGCCTTCACGGTGTACTGCGGCCCACCATCCTTGCGGTACCAGTGAACAGACTCGGCCGATCTTGCGATGATGGTGGTCATAGTCGATTCCTGTCAAAAGCAAAGAGTTGGTAAAGCCCATGTAAAGGGTGTGTCTTGTACCGTGTCCCAGGCGGGATGAGGAGCAAGGCAATCAGCCTGATGGGGAGCAGACACATCCACAGCATGGCCAAAAGCATAAGCGGCATGGAGTCTTCCAAGATGTCAAAAAGTTCAGACATGGGCACCTCAGAAGGGGATGTCGTCCACATCTTTGTCAGACGCTGGGACGGGCTCCATGGGCTTGCCGCCCCTGGCCTTGTCGAACTCAGGCGAGGCAATGATCTTGGCCTTCAGGTTGTCGCTGAACGTCTCAAAAAGCTCCCAGTCGGGGTCGCCGAGGCTGAACATCTCGTTCTGGTTCACAGCCTTGGGCAAGCCGCTTTGCTTGTAGATGGCGGGCACAGGGGTGACACCATCGACGTTGCTGTAGATCTTGTTGCCAGTCTTGGCGGGGCGCTCGATGATGTTGAGCATGCACCATGCACCCAGCACGTTCTTGAGGTCGAATCGACGCATCTCTTCTTCGCTGAAGGGCTTGCCGCGCCACGACTGGAGGTCGAGCCGCAGGTTGGCCTTCTCGGACCAGGACAGCGTGTAGTTCTTGAAGATGGAGAACGGACGACCATCCTTCATCACCATTGGGGTGCCGTCATCGCTTGTGCCGTGCAGTTCCCATCCGAGCATGATCTTGTGCAGATATTTCGTCTGCCCCATGTACTCGGTTTTCTGGGTGCCCAAGTCAATGATTCGGTAGCACCGGGCAAGGTGCATTCCGGGTGGGCAACGCTCGAAAGAGCCGCCCGAGTCTTCAACGATAAAACTTGTCATTCTGTCCTCCTGGACAATCACCCGACCACATGGTCGTAGAGAAACTATAACACGACTTCTAATTCTGTGTTAGACTTTTTTCATGGCCGAAAGCGGATGCTGTGCGGGTGTCAGGTCGCGGTGCAACTCCGTCCCGTTTCATGATCACAGACGTAGCGAGTAGGCCTATTCACGAAAGGAAGAGAATGAAGCTGAAGAGGTATTTCAGAGGTGAACCGCGAGGAGCGAAGCAAGAGATGGCAGATTACCTGGGCATCACATTGACTTGGCTGGGTTTGATCATGCATAAGAAAAGGAAGCCCTCTGCCGCGCTTGCTGTGAAGATTGAGCAGGCCACACAAGGCCTCGTGACTGCAAAAGAACTGCGACCCGATTTGTTCAAGTGACCCGCTGTTGGGTGTTTAAAGGAGACCATGATGAAACGTGCATTGAAATTTGTGAACCTTGCTGACATCAGAATTGATGGCGGCACACAAGTGAGGGTGTCTGTCAATCCAGAGTGGATTCAGGGGATGGTTGACAACATGAAGAACGATGTCGAGTACCCCCCTGTTGAGGCTCGGTTTGACGGCACCCACTACTGGCTGAGTGATGGCTTCCATCGCTATCACGCACAGTCCCGGTTGGGCCTCAAGAGCATTGAGGTGTCGTATCTGCCTGGGACTATGTATGACGCGCAAATTGACGCGCTCAAGGCAAATGCCAAGCACGGCCTGCCATTGACCAGGGAGGACAAGATCAAAAAGGTCAAGATGGCTTTGGAAAACCCTCTGCTCAAAGACATGAACGATGTGGAGATCGCTCGTTTGTGTGAGGTGTCAAAACCCTTTGTCGCATCTGTGCGCCGCCCCGAGGCCAAGGAAAAACAAGATGAGGCCCGCAAGCGCCACGCTGTCAAAAAGGCAGAGAAAATCCAAGCTGAGAAATTAGAACCAAATGCCTCCGAAAGTAATCCGATTACTTCTGACGAGAAACTTACAGCCCCCATCGGAGGGGAGGGTCCAGACGAGGCTGAACTCCTGGCGAACGAGAAGAAGCATGAGGCTGATCTGGAGCGCCTCGCGGCCTTCCTGGATGCCGATGACAAGCTCAAGCACTACGAGGAGGAAAACAAGAAGCTCAGTCACCTCGTGGTGATGAAGGACCTGCGGATCAAAGAACTGATGAACGAGAAGAGTGCGGCCATCAAGATGGTCAAACAACTGCAAAAAGAAAACGACAAACTGAAAGCCAAAAAATGAGCAAAATCCCAGCGCCAAGCGGGCGTGATGACGGATTCCCAAAACCCCGCCAATTCCAAATTGATGCCCATGAAGCCCTGCGCCAGGGCATCCGTGATGGGCACAAGAACCAACTGATCATGGCCCCCACCGGGGCGGGCAAGACCTACCTGGGTCTTCGGGTGTGCAACGAAGCCATCCAGCGCGGCAAGCGGGCCGTGTTCCTGTGTGACCGCACAACCCTGATCGACCAGACCTCTGCTGTGGCTGACCGCTACGGGTTGAAGAACCACGGCGTTATCCAGGCCCAGCACTGGCGGCGCAGGCCTGATGAGTTGCTCCAGATCGCCTCCGTGCAGACGATTGCCAAGCGCGAGTTCTGGCCTCAAATGGACGTTCTGGTGGTCGATGAGGCCCACACCACCTACAAAGCCTGGACCAAGTTTGCCCAGGAGACTGGGGCGGTCGTAGTTGGGTTGTCGGCCACGCCCTTCACGACAGGCCTGGGGAAGATCTTCACGAACCTCATCAACGCCACCACCATGCACGACCTGACTGAGTTGGGGGTGCTGGTGCCCATGCGGATCTTCTCCTGTCGAAAGCCCGACATGGCTGGCGCTGAGACCCAGGGCAAGACCGGGGAGTGGACCGACAAGGCCGCTGAAGAGCGCGAGATGGCCATTGTGGGCGATGTCGTTGACGACTGGCACACCTACGGCGAAAACAGGAAAACCATCGTCTTTGGGGCCACGATTGCCCACTGTGAGGAGTTGGCCCGTCAGTTCATCGCCAGTGGCGTGATGGCCGCAGTGTTCACCTCAGAGACCACCGCCAAGGAGCGTGAAGCCCTCCTGGACGAGTACCGCAAGCCTGACAGCATGCTCAAGGTCCTGATCAGCGTTGAGGCCTTGGCCAAGGGCTTTGATGTGCCCGATGTGGGGTGCATTTGCGATGCCCGCCCCCTGAGGAAGTCCCTGTCCACCGCCATCCAGATGTGGGGGCGCGGCCTGCGGTCCTCACCCGAGACGGGCAAGAAGGACTGCCACCTGCTCGACTTCAGCGGCAACATCATCCGATTCTTTGAGGACTTCAACGACATCTACTTCAACGGCCTGGATACCTTGAATGAAGGCGACAAGCTCGACAAGGCGGTCAGGACGAAGGAGGAGTTTGACAAAAAAGGTTGCCCGCGTTGTGGCTACAAGCCCTATCACAAGCGGTGCATGGCCTGCGGGTACGAGAAGCAGACCACCACCATCACCGATGTGAAGCCGGGTGACATGCGCGAAATCTACATGGGCGACGGCAAGAACAAAAAGAAGATGGCCAACAGCGCCGAACACCTGTGGAACCAGTGTGTGTCCTACGCCAGGATGCACAGCAAGCCTGAGAGCCAGCAGGGTAGGGCGTACCACCTATTCAAAAAGATGACCGGCCACGATCCAATCTGGAAATTCTCGACGGCACCTCAGGTGGAAATTCTCAACAGCGTTCACAACAAAATTCAACAGATGAACATGGCCTATCGCAAGGGCATTGAATCAAGGAGTGGGAAATGAAAGATGACATCATCCGCATGGCGCGGGAGGCTGGCTTTGCAACGTCATGGACTGAGGCGGCGGGTGAAGCACTTGAACGCTTTGCCCAACTCATCCGTGCAGACGAGCGTGAGGCGTGTGCAAAGGTGTGTGAGGAGCACCCGGACGGGTTGAATATGATGGGAGGTGCGTTCGTGACTTGTGCCAACGCTATCCGAGCAAGGGGGAATAAATGATTGGAAATCACAACATGAATCAATTTACATACGGCAAAGCCATTAGTTGCGGAGAACATAACATGGCCCAAGCCAAACAAAACCCAGAAGTGGAGCAATACAAAAGCCAGATTGAGCGCCAATGTGTTGAGATGCAAGCCACGATTGACTTGCTCAAGGCAACAGTCGAAACCCTGCACAAACGCCTAAAGCCGGTGATGGCAGATGCACCAATGCGAACACCCGATCATGACTTGCCACCAGTGGCTTCACCGCTTGGTTTGTCCATCAACCAGTACCGTCAACAGACAACCGCCGTTATTGATGAACTCGTACACATTGTTGAAAGTCTTGAGATATGAGCGCACCAAAAGTAATTATTGATGGAGTTGAGTTTTCGCTAAACCCACCGCTTTATAGCGGCGATTTTGTCAAAGGCGTGATGGCCGAGCGCCAGCGCATCGTCAACCTGCTAATGATTCAGCACGAGGCGGCAAAAGGAGCGCACAACTACTGGCACGTTGCGGCAAACTTAGTCCAAGCAGATGTAGCGAGCGACACATGAGCAAACTGAAATCACTATCCAAACTACACCAAGAGGCAATCATCAAGGCCCAGAACGAAACCGATCAGAACAAAGCGGCGGCAATGGCAATGATTGAGAAGCCGATTGAGATGATAAAGGCGATCATGTTGAAGCACGAGCTTGCAGTCATTGAGGTGATGCGTGAGTTGCACGAAGCCAAAGATGCGGCGGTCAGGGCAGAGCGTGAGGCGTGTGCCAAAGTTTGTGAAGACTCAGACAGGCATCGAGGTGAATACTTTGCCGCCAAGATTAGAGAAAGGGGGGAGGAATGACCTTCATTGATTTTGCACGTGCCCATGGTGTGGAGATCGATTCCAACCGCCTGTACCCATCCGACAGGATCAAGCGCTGTGGCACCGTGGAGAAGCCCAAGTCGGGCAACGGGGCCTACTTCTGGGATGGCCAGCGCGGCTGGGTCATGGACTGGTCAGGAGAGGCCAGGGTCGTTTGGTTCAACGATCCTGGTGCCAAGCCCTGGACTGAGGAAGAAAAACGCGCCTGGGCCTCAAAAAGGGCCTCTGCGGCCACTGAGCAGGAGAAGAAGTACCAGAACACCGCCATCCAGGCTGAGATGACCCTACGCGCGGCCAAACCCGGCCACCACCCCTACTTGGAGTTGAAGGGGTTCAAGGACGAGCAGGGGCTGGTGCTGAACGACAAGCTCCTCATCCCCATGCGGAACGTAGTCACCAACAAGCTCCAGGGCTATCAGTCGATCCAGTGGGACATGGAGGCCAGGAAGTACGAGAAGAAGATGCTGACCGGGATGCGGGCAAAGAATGCCGTCTACCGCCTGGGAACCAGCAAGGACGAGACATGGCTCGTTGAGGGCTATGCCACTGGCCTGTCGGTGCGTCATGCCCTGAAGAGCGTGGGAGTGTCGGCCAGCGTAGTTGTGTGTTTCTCGGCCATCAACCTGATCCAAGTGGCCGACCAGATCCCTGGCAAGCGGTTTGTCTTCGCCGACAACGACGAGTCCAAGACGGGCGAGAAAGCCGCCCAGGAGACTGGATTGCCCTGGACCATGGCCGACCAAGTGGGGTGGGATGCCAATGACCTGCACCTGGGAAAGGGTTTGTTTCAGGTGGTTAAAAAAATTATGGACTGCCGAAAGGAAGTCTTGATAAACTCTTGAACTGTTGGCGCACAGTAATCTGGCATGACCTCCTTTCTTGACTCGATTCACGAATGCTAGAAGCTCCCTGCGCCAGCACCAACACGCATGGGGATTGCCAAGTATTCGGGCGTCCGGAGTAAGTCCCTGCAACAATCTTCATGCGTGTTGACAAAAAACTAGGACTTGTCCTAGAATTCAATCATTGTTAGACCTGAGAAACCTAGCAAATGAAAGCCGTTACACATGACCCTGGCCCCTTTGGGGCGTCACTCCCGCAAGGAGTGGTTTCTCAGCGGGGTCAGTTGTAACGGCTTTTTGCATTCTCAGGCCCAACTTTGCCCCAGAGGTCTATCGGGTTCTGGGCTGGCAAGAGGGAAGCGTTGGAAGCCGCAAGGCGTAGACCGCAGTCCACCAGCCCTACGACGTTCTGATCTGGCGGCGAGAGCGCACAGAAGGTGCAGGCGCAAACAGGAGTCTTCCTGAAACGTCCACAGGTTCAAGTCCAGTGGGTAGCGGTTCAGGATCAGGGGCTGTGCAAGACGACGCAATGTGTCGGAAAGCCCTGAAGGTCGTTCAACATGCAGTGAGACGACTCCCATACGGAACACTCGATTGGCTCCATACTGTGTGGGAATGTGCTGGATGCCGCTTCGGCGGCTGAAGGCAGTTCTTTGCCCAGCCGAGCCTGATTCCCACCACCTGTGTGACGAAATACTCTAATTCGGTGTTAGACTGACCGAATGAAACGAGGAGTCGAAATGGAAAAGCTGGATCACGCAACCTACTTCCCAACTCATGTGTACGCAGTGAAGAAACCTGAGTTCCTGGAGTCAGTCCGGGAGGTGTCTGACAGGTACCTCGCCGAGGTGAGGCAGGAAAAGCAAATGACTGTCATGACGCGCACCTACGCTCATGAGGAGTCGATCAAGGAATTCTCCGAGTACGTCTCCCAGACTGCCTGGAATATCCTTCAGAGCCAGGGCTATGCGATGGACAAGCTGGTGACCTTCTTCACTGAGATGTGGACCCAGGAACACAACACGGTCAGCGACATGGCCTACCACATTCATGGAATGGGTTCGCAGATCAGCGCGTTCTACTTCCTCGACGCGCCGCCTGCTGGATGCCAGTTCGTGATCCACGACCCGCGCCCCACCAAGATGATGATCAACCTGCCCCAGGCTGACGAGGGGAAGATCACTGACGCATCGTTCAACGTGATGTTCACCCCTGAGGCTGGGACGCTGATGTTCACCAATGCATGGCTTCCTCATTCGTTCACGAAGAACCTGAGTACCGAGCCGTGCCGATTCGTTCACATGAACCTTGGGGTGACATTCACGCACGATCATGATGTGGAGGTTGTATGAAGTTTCGTAAAAAACCTGTGGTCATCGAGGCCACACAATGGTTCAAGATGGGCGACCATCCTGCCGTCTGGATGGGGCAACTCAGTGATCGTCCGAGGGTCAATACCCTTGAGGGGCCAATGTTTGTCACCCCCGGAGACTGGATCATTACAGGCGTGAATGGTGAGCACTACCCTTGCAAGCCTGACATTTTTGAGATGACCTACGAGCCAGCAGAATGAAGTACCGCATCCGCTACAACAAGACGGCAGGCCAGCCCGGTAGGGGAACGATTGATCACAAGTGGCGGGTGTTCGACGAGACCGGGAAAGAGTGGGTGTGCAAGTCTGTCAGGCTACAAGTCAACGCATGGACTGAGATTGATCCCAAC
>JACCDJ010656889.1_pt1 | contig 10602 bp, 8 predicted proteins | sample 7444481 | NCBI WGS metagenome assembly JACCDJ01 (sample SAMN15323435, study PRJNA562643) | freshwater metagenome | isolation source: river surface water | place: USA:Blue River Watershed | collected 2017-08-15 | reverse complement strand
CGGTGAGGTTGACGCCGATGACCTCGGGGGTCTGGAAGTAGACGGGCTGGCCGAGCATGCCGGCCTCGGCCTCGATGCCGCCCACGCCCCAGCCGACGACGCCGATGCCGTTGATCATGGTCGTGTGCGAGTCGGTGCCGACGAGGGTGTCGGGGTAGAAGATGCCTTCCTTCTCGAAGACGAGCTTGGCGAGGTATTCCAGGTTGACCTGGTGGACGATGCCGATGGCGGGCGGGACGACGCCGAAGGTCTTGAAGGCCTGCATGCCCCACTTGAGGAACTCGTAGCGCTCGGTGTTGCGGCCGAACTCCTGGCGGAGGTTCTCGAGGAAGGCGTTGGCGGTACCGGCGCGGTCGACCTGCACGGAGTGGTCGACGACGAGGTCGACGGGGACGAGCGGCTCGATCACGGCGCTATCCTTGCCGAGCTTGGCGACGGCCTCGCGCATGGCGGCGAGGTCGACGAGCAGCGGCACGCCGGTGAAGTCCTGCAGGACGATGCGCGCGACGACGAAGGGAATCTCGGTGTCGACCGGCTTGGCGGCGTTCCAGTGGGCGAGGGTCCGGACGTCCTGCTCGGTCACGGCGACGCCGTCGCAGTTACGCAGCACGGACTCCAGCACGAGGCGTACGGAGACGGGGAGGCGGGAGATCTTCCCGAGGCCGGCCTGCTCGAGGGCGGGCAGGGAGTAGAGCTGGCCGGAGCGGCCGCCGGCGGAGAAGGGGCGAAGGGCTTTGAACGGGTCGTGGTGGGCCATGGAGTTAGGTGGGTGAAAGCGAGGGTGTCCGGCGGAGCCGGGCGGTCAGGTAGCCAAAAGCAAAGAAGGCGGCCGGGGCAAGCCCGACCGCCTTCGAAGGTGAGGGTATTAAGGGCTCAGGCTTCGACGGCCTTCTTGATCTTGGCGAAGTTCGGCATCGAGCTCGGGTCACGCTTGACCTCGGAGTGCACGACGAGGCCGTTCTTGTCGGCCACGAAGACGGAGCGCTTGGCGACGTTGAGGAGGCCGGTCTTCTCGGGGATCACGCGGGTGTCCTTGACCTTGAAGGCCTTGACCGCCACGCGGTTGAAGTCGGAGGCGAGGGTCACGCCGATGCTGGCGGACTTGGCCCACGCTTCCTGGGCGAAGGGGCTGTCGACGGAGATCGCGATGACGTCGGCGCCCAGCTTCTTGTACTCGTCGAGGAGGCCGGTGACCTTGCAGAGCTCGTCGGTGCAGACGCCGGTGAAGGCGAGCGGGACGAAGAGGATGACGGTCTTGCCCTTACCGACGTTGCGGCGCAGGTTGACGTCGACGAGGCCGGCTTCGGTCTTCTGCTTCAGCGTGATTTCAGGGAGGGGCTGGCCGAGTTTGAGGGGCATGGGGGAGGTGGGGTGAGGGTGGACCTCTAAAAAAGGGCATAAAACTATCCAGAGCAAGGCCGTAGGCTTGAAAAATGGCAAAGAAGGCCATTTTTCCCGTACTTAATCCCCCTCGACGCTCAGAAAAGGGCTTATTCCCCGAGATTCGGGGTCAAGCCTAGCCGGCGGAACCACTTACGCTGTTTCCGGACCAGTGCCCATGTGTCCAGGTTGATGCGTTCCGCGAGTCCCTCCAAGGCGACCTGCCTGCCCTCGGCGAGCCAGTCCATGGTCGCCCGGTAGCCCACCGCCCGGGCGGAGGCCAGTTCCGGGTCCAGGTTCAGGGCCAGCAATCGCTCGGCTTCCTCGATCAAGCCGCTACCTAGCATCTCGTCGGTTCGTCGGGCGATGCGGGTCCGTAGTTCGCGGTCCGGACGTTCCAGCAGGTCGAAGGTCACCGGGTGGTCGGCAAACGGCCCGCGGCGCCGGAGGAACTCCTCCCGCAGCGCTTCGAGCGGTCGGCCGGAGGCCATCCTCCGTTCCAAGGCCTTGAGCACGCGGATCGGGTTCCGGGTATCCAACCAGGCGGGCAGGGTCGTCGTCCCTTCAAGTTCGCGCAGGGCCGTGAGCATCGCCTCCAGTCCGCGCGCCTGGAGCGCGCGCGACGCCTCGATGACCGCCTCGCCGATGGGTTGGTCATCGGACACCGGGCCGAAGAACGCCGCGAGGTAGAAGCCGCTGCCGCCGGTCACGAGGAGGCGTTTGCCGCGGCCTTGGGCGTCGGCGAGCGCCGCCTGCGCCATCGTCACGAACTGCACGACCGAGTAACGTTCCGTCGGCGCCACGAGGTCGAGCCCGTGGTGCCGCACCCGTGCCTGCTGCGCGGCGGTCGGCTTGGCCGAGCCGATATCCATGCCCCGATAGACGCAGACCGAATCGCAGGAGAGGATCTCCGCGTTATTCTGCTCCGCCCAGACGAGCGCGGCCTCGGTCTTGCCGACCGCCGTCGGGCCGGTCAGGACATGGATCGCGGGCGCCTCCGCCATCAGGCCCGCTTCGCCCAATCGAGGCCGTACGAGAGGAGGATGAGCGCGGTCGGCGCGGTCAGCACGAGGCTGTCGATGAGGTCGAGCGCGCCGCCGATACCCGGGATGGTGGCGCCGGAATCCTTCGCCCCGGCCAGCCGCTTGAAGACGGATTCGGCCAGGTCGGAGGGGATGCTCAGCAGCGCGAGCGGGAGCGCCATGAGGGCGGCCTTCGCGGGCGTCATGAAAGGCAGGCCGAGCGGGCCGACGCAGATCCAGGCGAAGAGAGCCGAGGCGGCGGCGGAAAAAGCCAGACCGCCCGCGCAGCCCTCCCAGCTCTTGGCCGGGCTGATGCCCGGGGCGATCTTATGGCGGCCGAACGGCACGCCGATGAGCAGGCCGCCGACGTCGGTGAACTTGGTCGCGACCACCACCCAGATGACGTAATAGAGCCCGATGGGCTGGCGGCTCAGCAGCTGGCCGTCCTCCATCCGGGCGATCGCCACCAGCGAGGCGAGCATGAACGGGATGTAGGCGAAACCGTAGAGGGTGGGGAAGCGGCGGAGGAGCGCCGGGACTTCGCCGGGGCGCCGCAGCAACGCGAGCAGGTGGAGCCCGAAGAGCAGGGCGCCGAGGGTGAGGACCGTGTTGGCCCGGGCGCGTTCGTTCGCCAGGAAGAAGAGCGCGAAGAGCAGCACGAAGCCCGCCACGATCCCGCTCGGGCGCGGGCGGGGGACGCCGGGGATGCGGGCGGCCAGCTGGTGGAATTCGTACTGCGCCGCGCCGACGAGCAGGGCGAGCAGGCCGAAGGCCGCTTGCTCCGCCACCGAGAAGAACCCGCCGACCCAGATCACCAGGCCGACGACCACCCACAGGCCGAGGGTGCTCAGGGCGCGGTCTTTCATGCGGGGGGCGGGGTTTGGAGTTGCTCCGGGGTCATGCCGAAACGGCGCTCACGCTTCGCGTATTCCGCGAGGGCGAGCCGGAGTTGGTCCTTGGTAAAGTCGGGCCAATGCACCGATGCAAATACAATCTCCGCGTACGCCGACTGCAGCAGCAGGAAGTTGCTCAGGCGATGTTCGCCCGAGGTGCGGATGATGAGGTCGGGGTCCGGCAGGCCGGCGGTCTGCAGGCGGGCCTCGAGCGCGGCCCAGTCGACCTGCGCCGGATCCTGGCGACCGGCCGCGACGTCCGCGGCGAGCCGCCGCGCGGCCGCGACGATTTCCTGGCGGGCGCCGTAGTTCAGGGCGACGACGAGCTGGAAGGCGGTGAAATCACGCGTCTTCGCGATGGCGTCCTCCAGGGGGCGGCGCACGAAGTCCGGCATCGCGGCGAGGTCGCCGATCACGCGGAGGCGCACGCCGCGCCGCTCGAGCCGGGCGAGGTGCGCGCGCAGCACCCACTCGCCGAGCTTGAAGAGGCCGCTGATCTCCTCGGGCGGGCGCTTCCAGTTCTCCGCCGAGAACGCGAAGACGGTGAGCGTGCCGATGCCGAGGTCGATGCAGTCGTCGACGATCTCGATCAGGCGCTCGGCCCCCCGGCGATGGCCTTCCAGCCGAGGCAGGCCGCGCGCGGCGGCCCAGCGGCCGTTCCCATCCATGATGATCCCCACGTGGCGGGGGAGGTCGGCGGGGCGCTGGTCGTCGGGGGCGGGCACGGGAGCGGGCAGATTGCCCCCGCCTCACCGCCCGTGGCAATCGCGAATCAACGTTCGCCCCGGGGCTCCTCGGTGGCGATCAGCACGCCCGGGAACCCGGCTTCGCGGACCAGCGCGCAGAGTTCCACGAAGGCCTGCATCGTCAGCGCGGCGTCGGCCTTGACCAGGACCGGCCGGTCGCGTCCGCCGGTGGCGGCCACGCGGCTGAGCTCCTTGCGCAGGCCCGTCCGGTCGATGACTCGTCCGGCCACGACATAGATGCCGGTGCCGCGCGCCGAGACCAAGGTGACGGCGAGGGCGGTGCGGGCGAGGTCGGGCTCCGCGTTGCGGGGCACCTGGGTCCGTCGGGCGAACGCGACCACGCGTTCATCGAACGCGACGGCGGTGCCGGCGGTCAGGGCGAAGTGCGCGACCAAGGTCCAGACCAACGCCAGCGCCAGGCCGGCGAGGGCCAGCGGGGCCAGGTCGAGGCCTTGCTCCGCGGGGCGGACCTTCGCGAGAACTCCGAGAGGGGTGCGCATCTCAGGCCTTCGGCGGCGTCGCCGGCAGTTCGTGGCGGACGAACGTGATGATGGTATGGGCCGCGACTTCCATCTCGGTCACGATCGAGCGGACCCGTCCCACGAGGAAATGGTGGGCGAGGGCGCAGAGCGCCGCGATGAGCAGGCCGAAGCCCGCGGTCGCCAAGGCCGCCTGGGCCTGTCCCAGGATGGCGTCGCCGCTGGCGTAGAGGCTGCCGTCGCGCAGGGCGGTCACGATGCCGTAGCCGGACAGCACGCCGCCCGCCAGGCCGAGCAACGGGGCGACCCGGCCGATCGCGGCGATCGAACCGAGGCGGCGTTCCAGCACCGGGAGTTCGAGCAGGGCGGCTTCGGTGGCGGCGGCGCGCATGGCCTCCTCGCCTTGGCCCGAGCGGAGAAGGGCGGCCTTGACCACCCGCGGGATGGGCCCCGGCGACTCCTCGCAGGCGGCGAGCGCCTCAAGCGGTCGGCCGGCCAGCAGGTTGTTGCGCACCCCGTCGATGAAGTCGGACGAGAGCACGAGGCCGCGGTGCAGGAAGAGGGAGCGCTCCACCACGAACACCAGGACCAGGAAGGCCAGGACCAGCAGCAGCCAGGCGAACGGGCCGGCGTCGAAGGGGAAGGAGAAGGCGCAGGTGGTCATGGCGGGGTCTTATTTGGGGCGGCGGAGCGTCGCAAGTTTGCTTTCGGCGGCGGCCTGGCCCGGCAACCGGGCTTCGCCCGGCTTCAGCCCGCGGTTCAGTTCGGGGATCAGCTGGTAGGCCGCGATGGCCTCGGCGACGTTGCCTTCCTTCTCCCAGATCTGCCCGAGGAGCAGGATGGCGCGGGCGAGCCAGATCCGGCCTCCGCGGCTGAATTCCGGGGCGGTCGCGGTGCCGGTGCGCAAGGGTCCCAGCACGCCGACGAGGTTGGCGCGCGCCTCGCGCAGCGAGGCGGCCGCGTCCACGCCGGTCTCCGTCCCGGTCCGCTCCAGCAAGGACAGGGCGAGCTTGTAGCGGGCCTCGGCGGCCGTGTCGGGGTCCTTGGCGTAGGCGTCGCAGACGCGTTGGTAGGCGGCGACGGCGAGCCCGATGCGTTGCCGGTCGAGCTGGCCCACGCGGTCGCGGTTCAGTTCCGAGCGGCCGAGCAGCGAGTCGGCGCGCGCCATCTCGGCCTGCGGTCGCGCGGGGTCGTCGGCGTGGGCGCGGATGAGGTCGTCGAGGATCTTGTAGGAATTATCGAAGAGGCCGAGGGCGCGGAGCAGCTCGGCGCGCCGCAGCGTCACGCGGACGATCAGCGGGTGGCGGCCGTGCTGTTCGGCGAATAGTTCGAGCAGTTCGACGGCCTCCTTCAGCTTCGCCTCGCCCTCGGCGGGCGACTGCTGGACCGCCTGTTCGGCGGCCTCATAGAGCCCGAGCGCCGCGAAATCGGCCAGGCCCGGTTTGCCCGCGAAATCCTTGCCCAGCCGGGTGAAGAGCGCCTGGGCTTCGGCGTGCTCCTCGCGGCCCGCGAGGAAGCGCCCTTCGGCCAGGAAAGACGCGGCCGCGGCGGGGCTTTCGGGCTGGCTCTGGCGCAGCTTGCGGAACTCCTCGCGCCCCTTCGCGGCGTCCTGCCCGAGGAAGGTGCGCGCGCGCAGCAACGCGAGGTGGCCGCGCAGCTCCGGCACCTGGCCGCGCAGTTCGCGGAGGGCGGCGGACTCGGCTCCGGCCTCCAGGCGGTCGAGCCGGCCGGCGATCTCGTCGGCGAGGCGCGCCGTGACCGTCGCCTGACCGTTGCCCAGCGCGACGAGCGCCTTCAGCCAGGCGAAGCGCAGGCCGAAGGCGGGGTCGTCGGCGGCGCTGGCGATGAAAGGCGCGAGGCGCGTCACGAGCTGGTCGGCTTCCGCGGGACGGAGCGCCTGGCGCGCGTCGTCGATCACGTTCCAGGTGTTGCGCCAGGTGATCGCGAGTTCCGGGGCGCGGACGCCGCGGGCGGAGGCTTCGATGATGCCGGCGGCGCGGTCGCGCAGAGCGGCCTCCTTGCCTTGGGCGAGGACGCTGAGCACGCGTTGGTAGCAGGCGTCCCCGGCCAGGCGAGGGTCGCCGGACTCCGCCTGCGCCGCGGCGTAGGCCTTCTCCGCGAGCACGAAATCTCCCGCCAGGAAGAGGCAGTCGGCCGCCAGCACGGCGAGGGTGTCGCGCTCCGCGGGGGTGGTGGTGAGGTCCCGCAGTCGACCCAGGGTCTCCGCGGCCAGCCGGTAGGAGCCTTCGCCCCAGTAGGCCAGCGCCAGCGTCCGGTGGGCCTCGCGGGCCAACGGGCTCGCCGGGACGTCGCGGAGGAGGTCCGCGGCCGCCTGGCGGGCGATCTCCCGGTTGCCGGCCAAGGTCATGAGCTGGGCGCGGGCGAGGTGGATGGCGTCGAGCACCTTCGGGTCGCGGGGGCAGGCATAGGCGAACTCGCCTTGGCGCTTCATCAGGAAATCGTAGACCTCGTTGGCCACCGACTTGCGCTCCGAGAGCGGGGCCTCGAAGGCCGCGGCGACCAGCCCGCGCAGCGCGGTCAGGCGGACCGCGGGGTTCGCGCCGTTGCGGGCCGCGGCCATCAGGAGTCGGCGACCCTCGGGGTCGTCCGTGCCGTGGATCAGGCCGGCCAGCAGGTCGGCCTCGGCCCGCCGGGCCTCGCTGAGCGGGCCGCAGTCGGCGAGGGCGCGGGTCGCCTCGCGGCGGGCCGCGCGGACGCGCTCCCGCTCCTTGCGGAAGGCTTCGGTCTCCGGCGCGCCGGCGGGTAGCCGAGGCCACTCGTGCAGCCGCGCGATGCCCAGCGCGAGGTTGCGGGCGTAGGCGAAGGCGAGCGGCGAGCCCTTCGCGTTGGCCGTCATCTCGCGCAGCAGCCCCACGGTGCGTTCCTCGACCTTACCCGCCGAGACCAGGGCGCGGTACCCGAGGATCTCGATCCGCTGCCGTTGCTCCTCGGAGGTCGCGGTCCGCGCGGCCGCCTCGAGGTTGAGGTTGATGGCGAGGTTGTCGCCGTTGGCCGCGGCGATCATCCAGCGCAGCGCGTAGCCCCAGGCCACCTCGTCGGGAGGCAGGCGGTTCGGGTCCAGACCGCCCGCGATGGCGGCCGCCTCGGGCAGCTGGTCGTCGAGCAGGGCGAGCAGGCCCTCGCGGAGCCGGCGCGCCGGGCCCGCCGGCGCTTCGACCAGGGCGGCCTTGGCTTCCGCCGGCCGGGTCCTTTCGAGGAGGGCGGCGGACAGGCCGAGCGCGATGCGACCGCGGTCGGCCGCGGTCGTCTTGCGGGCCTGGACGAAAAGTTCCTCCGCGGTCGCGGCCAGGCCCGCGGCGAGGGCTTCCTCGGCGAGCTCGAGCGTCGTGCGCTGACGCGGGCCGCGGTCCGGCGGGTTCGGCACGCCGAGGCCGAGGGTCGCCGACGGCAGGTCCTGCGCGAACGCCCCGCCAGTGAGGACGCCAGCGACGGCGAGGAGGGTGGCCAGAAACAACCGAGGCATCGACCCGACAATGGTCGGTCCGATGCCTCGGGCAAGAGGGGAGTGCGGGCGGCTCAGGCCTTGTCGAGGCCGAAGGCCGTGTGCACGGCGCGGACGGCGGCATCGGCCTTGGCGGGCTCCAGGGCGACCGAGATCTTGATCTCGGAGGTCGTGATGAGCTCGCTGTTCACCCCGACGGAGGCCAGGGCCTTGAACAAGGTGCCCGCGACGCCGGGGTGGGAGATCATCCCGACGCCCACGATGGAGAGCTTGGAGATCTCGCCCGCGGAGCGGACGGAGCCCGAGCCGAGCTTCTTCAGCGTCTCGCCGACGACCTTCTCGACGCGGCTGAACTGGTCGGTGGTGACCGAGAACGTGAGGTTGGACTTACCGTCCTTGCCGAGGTTCTTGATGATCATGTCGACGCTGAGCCCGGCTTCGCCGAGGTCGTCGAAGAGGGCGGCGAACGCCTGCGGGTTGTCGGGCAGGTCGCTGACCGTCACGCGGGTCTGCAGGCGGTCGAGGGCGACGCCGGCGATGGCCGCGTCTTCGAGGGTTTTGGCGATGGCTTTCACGAGGGTACCGGGTTGGTCGTTGAAGGAGGAGCGGACTTCGAAGGGGACGTTGTACTTCTGCGCGAACTCCACGGAGCGCGACTGCATCACCTTGGAGCCGCTGGAGGCGAGCTCGAGCATCTCCTCGTAGGAGATCTCGGGCAGCTTGCTCGCGTTGAGCACGATGCGCGGGTCGGCGGTGTAGACGCCGTCGACGTCGGTGTAGATCTGGCAGAGGTCGGCCTTGATGGAGGCGGCCACGGCGATCGCGGTCAGGTCGGAGCCCCCGCGGCCGAGCGTCGTGACCTCGCCTTGCTCGGTCACGCCCTGGAAGCCCGCGACCACGACCACCTTGCCCTCGTCGAGGCGGGCGAGGAGGTCGCCGCCGGAGATCCGGGTGATGCGGGCGCGGGTGTGGATGTCGTCGGTGAAGATGCCGGCCTGGGCGCCCGTGCGGGAGACGGCGGGCACGCCGATGGCGTGGAGCGCCATGACGGTGAGCGCGATGGTCTCCTGCTCGCCGACGGCCATGAGGACGTCCATCTCGCGTTCGTCAGGGAGTTTCTGCAGGGCCTTGGCGCGGGCGATCAGGTCGTTGGTCACGCCGCTGCGGGCGGAGACGACGACCACGAGCCGGTGCCCCCGGGACCACTGCTCCTTGATCTTGGCCGCCACATTCTGGATGCGGTCGACGTTGCCGACGGAAGTGCCGCCGTATTTCTGGACAATCAGGGCCATCCTTAGGATTCGGGGGAGAAGATGCGGAGCACGACGGGCTCTTCGAGCACCGTCTTGAGGCGGCGGAGCTCTGTCAAGACCTTGGACATCTTCTGCTCGTTCACCGGGTAGGTCGAGAGGGTGACGGTGCCGCGGCCCTGGTTCGGGTGCTCGTACTGGATGACGCGCGCGATGGAGACCTTGTGCTTGGAGAAGATGCGGTAGACGCCCTCGGAGACGCCGGCCTTGTCGAGCAGCGACAGGCGGAGGTAGAACGGCGAGACGATCTCGGGGAGGTCGGCCATGCGGACCTTGCGGCCCTGGCTTTCGCGGGCGGCCAGGCTCTCCGCGGAGAGGCCGGGGTTGGCCGCGCCCGTCAGGGCGGCGATGGCGTCCACGATGTCACCGATCACCGCGGAGGCGGTGGCGTCGCCGCCCGCGCCGCGACCGGTCAGGGTCGTCGCGCCGACCACGTCGCCGCGCAGGGTGATGCCGTTGTTCACGCCCGAGACGCGCGCGAGGATGTCGCGGTTGGGGACGAGGGCGGGGTAGACGCCCACGGTCATCCAGCCGGCCCGGAAGTCGCGGCGGATGACGGCGAGGTGCTTGAGCGCGAAGCCGAAGCGGCGGGCGAAGTCGATGTCGGCCGGGCCGATGTGGCGGATGCCCTCGACGAGGGTGCGGTTGCGCGGCGCCCACTTGCCGTGGGCGAGCCAGGCGAGGATCGAGGCCTTGTGGAAGACGTCGATGCCTTCGACGTCGAGCGTCGGGTCGGCCTCGGCGTAGCCGAGTTCCTGGGCTTCCTTCAGCGCGTCGGCGAAGGAGAGGCCGTCCTCGCCCATGCGCGTGAGGATGTGGTTGCAGGTGCCGTTGAGGATGCCGACGATCAGGTCGAAGCGGTTCGCCACGAGCCCCTCGCGGATGGCCTTGATGATGGGGATGCCGCCGGCGACGCTGGCCTCGAAGAGGAACTGGCCGCCGTGCCGGCGGACGGCGTCGAAGATCTCCGGACCATGCTGGCAGAGCAGCGCCTTGTTGGCGGAAACGACGACCTTGCCGGCGCGGAGGGCGCGCAGGGTCAGTTCCCGGGCGACCGTGGTGCCGCCGATGAGCTCGCACACGACGTGGATCTTGGGGTCGTCGACGACCTCGAGCGGGTTGCGGGTGGTCTTGGCGGAAGGCACCTTGACCGCGCGCTTCTTCTTCAGGTCGCGCACCGCCGCGCGGCGGAGGTCGAGCTTCACGCCGAGGCGCGACTCGAGGTCGGTCTGCTTCTCGGTGAGGTGCTTCCAGACGCCTTGGCCGACGGTGCCGAGGCCGAGGATGCCGATGCCGATGGTGCGAGGGG
>JACCDJ011559430.1_pt1 | contig 10610 bp, 8 predicted proteins | sample 7444481 | NCBI WGS metagenome assembly JACCDJ01 (sample SAMN15323435, study PRJNA562643) | freshwater metagenome | isolation source: river surface water | place: USA:Blue River Watershed | collected 2017-08-15 | reverse complement strand
TCAATTCTTTAAGTTTGGGAAAGATAGCCGAAATCGTGAAGCCAACGCCCGGAACCCGAGTTGCTTCAACGGAACCCTGGTAAAGAGCGGCCCTTTCGCTCATCGCTGTAATTCCGGCACCACGAATGGTTTCGGTAAGTGCCTTTCGATCTTCTTCAACCGTATATGCAAGCTCTTTCAGGCTGAGGGCGCGATTGGAAATCTCAGTGCCGTTATCTTTCACCAGAAGCTGCATGCCATCTTCTGTCCAAGAGAAGTCGACCGTGACATCTGTGCCCGCTGGTGCGTGCTTTCTAACGTTTTCAAGTGCATCGAATGCGATTCTGTAGATCGCTAGTTCGGCCCCTTCGCTCAGTGGAAAACGCGGACCCTCGTGACGAAGATTCATGTTGAAGCCGAGTTCTCGATAGGCAATAACCAAAACCTCGAGGTCATCAAGCTTTGGCGGCGCAGCGGTTACCTGCTTCAATTTGTTGAGCATGTCAAAGAGTCTGCGCAATTCAGAGTGGGCCGACCTTGCCGAATCGGTTGCTTGCTGCAGAATTCTCGATGCTGCACTAGCGTCTGCCTGAACGGCATAGACACCGCCCTCGGCGATGCTGATGGTTGCCGAGACTCGTTGGATTACTAACTCACTAATGTCGCGAGCAATCTCGAAGCGTTGATTTTGCTCGGCAATCTCTAGCGCAAGACGCGCTTGAGTTCGCTGCGCGACCGCTCGGTCAAAGCTCGTACCGACGTATCTTGATCTTGTGGCCAGTAGTCTTCCAACTAACCAGGCGAGGATGGTCAGTGCGCTCGACATTAGAAGTGAATTTGTGAACAGGGCAATTCGAGCCGATTCACTCAGTGAGAAGACACCAAAATCACGCAGCAAATGCGGAGAAACAAAGACAGTGTTTATGGTGAGCGCCAAGCCAAGCGCGAGAGTTGTAAAGAGTGCCACATTTCTCTGCAGCCTGGTCGCGAACATCGAAACGAGCGCCAAGAAAATCAAAACAATCAGCAGGCTCGCTCCCGGCTTGGTGTCGAGCGCTATCGCCGCAATCGCAGCTGCCGCAACCAGTGCGGTCGCAACCCATGGGAGTAAGACAGAGAACAGAACAGCGAGAGACAGAGCAAAAGAGACCCAAACAGTCGATTCGCCCGAAATGAAAAGGTCTAAACCTCCCACGAGAAGCCACGAAAAAACCGCGATGAGTGCACTCGACCGCCATTTTTGTTTGCTTATCCAACTAATCAAGAGCGCCTCCTGAACCTGTCATGGGGCCAAGCCATAATGGCTCCCCGGCTTGGACTCGAACCAAGAACCTATCGGTTAACAGCCGATTGCTCTGCCAATTGAGCTACCGAGGAATGCTTTCGCAAGCACTAACCCTAGCAAATTGAAGGCTGAATCGCCAAACTAACGACTAGTAGCCGAGCTGTTTATCGACCAGACCGACCCAGTTTTTTCCATTCAACCAGGCCTTCACGTTCTCATCGATTCGCTGACTGAATAGCCTGATTACCTGCGCGTTTGTGTCAGCAGTGTGCGGAGTGATAATCAAGTTCGGCGCACTCCATAAAGCGTGCCCATCGGGCAGTGGCTCTGGATCTGTCACATCAACGGCTGCGCCGGCAATCACACCTTGCTCGAGCGCCCTGAGAAGAGCTGACGAATCGACCATTTTGCCGCGAGCGATGTTTACGAGATATGCGGAGGGCTTCATTAGAGAGAACCTGCGCTCGTCGAATAGATAAAGCGTCTCGTCGGTTAGTGCAGCTGCCAACACTACGAAGTCAGCTTGCGCCACAAACTCATCCAGGCGATCGAAGCCAACGGTTTCACGCGCACCCTTGATAGGTGAAACGCGCTTTCTTACGACAGTAACTCGGGTGTTGAATGGAGCAAGCAAAGAGACGAGTTCTTCGGTAATACCTCCGCCGCCGACAATCACAATATGAGAGTCGTAGAGGCTAACGGCAAACTTCTTGCCCCAGCTTTTTGCAACCACGCGCTCGTGCAACTTTCTGCCCAGCGCTAAGCAGAGAGCGAGTGCGTGCTCGGCAACCGGCTGGCGATAAGAACCTTTTGCCGAGGTGAATACAACGGGATGCTGTAACACGTCGACAAATGCGTCGACTCCTGCGAAAGGAAGCTGCACCCATTCGATTTGACTATTTGCTTCGAGCAGTTCTTTCAAGGCTTGGGGCTGCGAATAGTCTGTCCAGATAAGTGCGCCAACCTCTGCGCTAAGTGGCGCAACCTGAGCTCCCGCGCGAACCACGGCCTGAGCGTATTCGTCGAAAGATTTGGGTTCGATGCTGACGAGTTTGCGATCGACAGCCATTAGCTCTCACCCAGTGCTCTACGCTCTGCCTCGAGTTGCTGCAGCTGTATGCCTATCTGCCTGTGCTGCTCGGTATCTGGTTCTTCGCGGCGCAAAGCAGCAAGCAACTCGTTTTTTTCTCTAGCAAGAATTGAACTGATGCCTCTCGAAACAACACCCTGCGCGTAAACCAAAAGTTCGGCTTCGTTTCTGGCCGGAAGAGGTTGCCCTGCGATTTCGAGCAGCACAGGTTGCAACTCTTGCGGAAGTGAAACGGCAAGGGTCGGCAAAAACTCGTGCTTGCCAAGCAACCCAATTGCCGCCTCGATAGCGTTGGCAACGGCAATGTGGGTCGGCGCACTGAACGCTGACTTGCAGATTCTCAGGGCCAGGGTCGAATCAAGAGCTGCAGGCACCTGAACGATTACTTCGAGCAATTGTCGTTCGAAACGCATTATCGGATCACGCAGGTTTATTGCCGGATACTGCGAAGCTTCAGACGAATCGGCCGGCGGTTCATTTGGCAAAGCGCTATCTCTCGGGGCAGCGTTTGTGCCAGGATTGTCGCGGCGCATCGATGCAACCGATTCGTTGCGAACCTGCTTGATTGCCACATCAACGAGCGAAGCAATTTCATTGCCGTCGAGGCTTACCCAGCCGGCTAGTTCACGAATGTAGGCGGGGCGCAGTGCGGCATCGCGAATCTGCGCGATAACCGGTGCAGCGGCACGTGCTGCAGCTACACGCCCCTCGAGTGTGCCGAGGTCGAACTTTGAAATCTTTTGCTTGATGGCGAATTCGAAAATCGGTCTCTTGTTTGCGATCATCGCGACAACGGCTTCGTCGCCTTTCTCGCTTCTGAGGTCACACGGGTCGAGACCATCTGGGCCGATTGCAACAAAGGTCTGCGCATTGAATTTGTTTGAGTCGTTGTAGGCACGCATCGCGGCTTTTTGGCCTGCCGCATCTGGGTCGAATGTAAAGATCACTTCTGCCGCCGAGTCGACCGATGAAGAAAGCATGCGGTTGAGAGTTCGAATGTGGTCATCGCCGAAGGCGGTGCCACATGTTGCCACCGCAGTGGTGACTCCAGCTAGGTGGCACGCCATAACGTCTGTGTATCCTTCGACAACAACTACCTGCTGGTTTTTCGAAATGTCACGCTTGGCCAAATCGATTCCATAGAGCACCTGTGACTTGTGATAGACCAGAGTGTCACTCGAGTTTAGATATTTCGGGCCGGTGTCATCGTCGAAGAGTTTTCTGGCACCGAAACCGATTACCTGCGCGGTTGAATCTCGAATCGGCCAGATCAGACGACCGCGAAACTTGTCGTAGATTCCCTTGTCGCCCTTTGTGACCAACGCAGCGGCAATTAGCTCGTCGTCTGAGAATCCGAGTGACTTGAGGTGCATGTAGAGCTCAGACCAAGCCTTAGGTGCGAAGCCGATAGAGAAGCGCTCTGCCGCCGCCTTGTCGAAACCCCTCGACTTCAAGAACTCTCGGCCGGCTTCGGCAGCATCGCTCATAATCTGAGACTGATAGAAAAGCGCAGCAGCATTATTGGCCTCAAGGATGCGGTTCTTCAATCCGTGGTCTGGCGATGGGCCGCCGCCCTCTTCGTAGGTCAGCGTGTAACCAACGCGACCGGCTAACTTCTCAACGGCCTCGTAGAAACTGATGTGGTCTAGGTTCTGCAAAAACTTGTAGACGTCTCCGCCCTCGCCACAGCCGAAGCACTTGTAGAAACCGTCGTTGGGCTTGACGGTGAAGGATGGTGACTTTTCGTCGTGGAATGGGCAAAGCCCCTTTAGCGAACCGACCCCAGCAGGCCTGAGCGCCAGGTAATCGCTGACCACATCGGCAATGTTGACGCGAGATTTGACCTCTTCAATGTCTCTCGCGCTGATTCTGCCTGCCATGCCAACAATCCTAAGTTCTAGAACGAGCTCGAACGACCGCCAACCAAGCGGTTATGCAGGGTTAGGGCACTCTGATCGGTAAGACAGGCCACCTGGTCAACAATCACTCTGCGTTTTGCTTCTTCACCCTGAGCTGCCTTAAACGCCGCTGTCGAATATGCATCGAGGTCAACGCCGTTCTTCGCCAGCAGGGCGTCGGCAAGTTCGGTGAGTAGCGCACGCTGCCATTCGTAAAACGGGCGGCGAGAATCGTGCGACATTAGAAACGCAGAAACAAGACCCTTGAGCACGCTAATTTGCGCTCGGATGGCTGACGGCACGAGAAGTTGAGACTGAAAACGAGTTGCCTGACTGCCCGCAGATTCAAGTGTGCGCGCAGTTGACGCCTGCACGAACTCGCCAATCAGTGACGATGTGAGATTCTTCAAGGTCGCAAGATCTTGCGGTGTCTCGCTAAACGACTTGAGCCAATACTCATTTTTCTCAAGAGCTTCGAAAGCGTCTGAGAGTTGCGAGCGATCTATCTCGCCGCCATTCCAAAGCGAGATTTTGTCAATGAGGCTTTCGCGAGCTCCGCGATCTGCAAGCTCGCGCAGATTTATGTATCCAGAGACAACTGCGTCTTCGAAATCGTGAACCGAGTAGGCCACGTCATCGGCAAAATCCATGACCTGCGCTTCAATGCACTTTTGACGAGCCGGCGCTCCGTCGCGCAACCAGGTGAAGACAGGTTCGTCATCGGCGTAAACTCCGAACTTGACGCCCTTGCCCGCTCCTGAATCGCGAACGGCTTCGTTGACTGTCCACGGATACTTGCAGCTGGCATCGAGGCTCGCCCTGGTTAGGTTGAGGCCGCGAGGTTCGCCGTTAGCGCTGAATACTTTCGGTTCGATTCGCGTGAGCAGCCTGAGCGTTTGCGCGTTGCCCTCAAATCCACCGATTTCGCTTGCCCACTCATTGAGAGCGGTTTCACCGTTGTGGCCAAAGGGAGGGTGCCCAAGGTCGTGGGCGAGGCAGGCCATATCGACAACGTCTGGATTTAGGCCGAGCTCGCCAGCCATCTCGCGACCAACCTGGGCTACCTCTAGCGAGTGGGTCAGCCTGGTGCGGGCAAAGTCGCCTTTTTCTGGCGAAAGCACCTGGGTCTTAGCTCCAAGCCTGCGCAGAGCACTCGAGTGCAGAACACGAGCGCGATCTCGGGCGAACTCGCCGCGCTGCACGTTGCTTTTGCGAACCTCCGGTTCGAAACGCTCACGGTCGAAATCGGAGTAGCCAGTTTCTACGCTGCCCACTTATCCCCCAGACACATTCAGTTCGGCCTCTAACAACATAGTGCGGTCGTTGCCAACGAGTTGCTGCGAATCGAGCCAACCCTCCGGCAAGGTCGTGGTTTTGGCTCCGCCAAGACGACCGCGCGGGCCTTCGGCCTCTTCGCCTGGATAAGGCTGGCTTCTGTCGAGTTCAGAGAGAATCTCATCGATGTGATCGAGGCTCAGCACCTGAGCCAATCGCGCACGAAACTCGCCACCGACCGGGTAGCCCTTGAAGTACCAGGCAACGTGCTTGCGAATGTCGCGACATGCGTGATCTTCATTTTCGAAGTATTCGACAAGCAACTGCGCGTGACGCTTGAAGGCGTCTGCAACTTCACCAAGGTTCGGTTGAATGAGGTCGATCGCAGCATTCGAATTTGGGTCGCGACGATATTCGTCAAAAGCTTTCTGCAAATCTCCGAAGAGCCAAGGCCGCCCCAGGCAACCTCGACCAACTACAACACCGTCTACCCCGGTTTCGCGCATCATGCGAATGGCATCTGCTGCCGACCAAATATCGCCGTTGCCGAGCACCTGCACGTCTGGCAGAGATTCGCGAAGTTCTGCGATTGCATTCCAATCGGCTACGCCAGAGTAATAGTCACTAGCGGTTCTGCCGTGCAGTGCGATTGCTGCAACTCCCGCGTCGCGAGCGGTTTTGCCAGCATCGAGAAACGTGAGGTGTTCGCTGTCAATTCCCTTGCGCATCTTCACTGTCACCGGCAGCTCGCCAGCCGCCTTGACGGCAGACTTCACAATCGCTTCAAACAGGTCGCGCTTCCATGGCAGAGCCGCGCCGCCGCCCTTGCGAGTCACCTTTGGCACCGGGCAACCAAAGTTGAGGTCAATATGGTCGGCTTTGTCTTGATCGACTAGCAGTTTGATTGCGCGCGAAATTGTTAGCGGGTCGACTCCGTAGAGCTGCACGCTTCGAACGTCTTCGCTTTCGTGATGACCGATTATGCGAAGTGAACCTTCGGTCTGTTCGACCAAAGCACGCGAGGTGACCATCTCTGACACGTAGAGACCGCCGCCAAATTCGCGGCACAGCCTGCGAAATGCCGTGTTGGTAATGCCAGCCATCGGCGCCAACACCACTGGGGTGTCGATTTCGATTTTTCCGTACTGCAAAGCAGGTTGGCGACCGGCACTAGTCATCTAACTAGCCGACCAACTTCTCGGCCAGGTAACCCTTTAGTTTGCTGAGCGACACTCTTTCTTGCGACATGGTGTCACGTTCGCGAACCGTAACCGCTTGGTCGTCGAGCGATTCGAAGTCAACCGTGATGCAGAACGGGGTTCCGATCTCATCCTGGCGGCGATAACGTCGACCGATTGCTCCGGAGTCGTCAAAGTCGATGTTCCAGTGGCCGCGAAGCTCTTGTGCGAGGTCACGCGCCATTGGCGAGAGGTCTTCGTTTCTCGAAAGCGGAAGCACGGCAGCCTTAATCGGGGCAAGGCGATAGTCGAGACGCAATACCGTTCTCACGTCTACACCGCCCTTGGTGTTCGGTGCTTCGTCTTCGGCGTAGGCGTCGACTAGGAAAGCCATGAGAGACCTGGTCAGACCGGCCGCCGGTTCGATAACGTAAGGCGTCCAGCGCTCACCCTTGGCCTGATCAAAGTAGCTCAGATCAACTCCCGACTCTTTCGAGTGCACAGTTAGGTCGAAGTCGGTGCGATTGGCGATGCCCTCGAGCTCGCCAAACTCGCTGCCCTGAAAACCAAACTTGTATTCGATGTCTACCGTTCGCTTCGAGTAGTGCGAGAGTTTCTCTTTCGGGTGTTCAAACAAACGAAGGTTCTCACGCTTGATGCCGAGATCTAGATACCAGTTGAGTCGCTGCTCAATCCAGTAATCGTGCCACTGCTCATCGGTGCCTGGTTCAACAAAGAATTCCATTTCCATCTGCTCGAATTCGCGAGTTCTGAAAATGAAGTTTCCAGGAGTGATCTCGTTTCTAAACGACTTGCCGATCTGGCCGATGCCAAACGGGGGCTTCATGCGTGCAGCGCCGAGCACGTTGGCAAAGTTCACAAAGATTCCCTGCGCGGTTTCTGGTCGCAGGTAGTGCAGGCCAGATTCGTCCTCGATCGGTCCCAGGTAGGTCTTGAGCAAACCGTTGAACAACTTTGGCTCTGTCCAGACATCCTTGGTTCCACAGGCCGGACACGCGATTTCGCTCATCGACTGCGGTGGGCGACCCTTCTTCTCTTCGAAGGCCTCTTCGAGGTGGTCTGCGCGATAACGCTTGTGGCACGAGGTGCACTCGATTAGCGGGTCGACGAATTCCTTTACGTGACCGCTGGTCTCCCAAACCTTTCGCGGCAAAATCACGGATGAGTCGAGCCCGACGACGTCTTCGCGGCTGTTCACGACGGTTCGCCACCACTGGCGCTTGATGTTCTCTTTTAGCTCGACACCGAGAGGCCCGTAATCCCAGGCTGAGCGGGTTCCGCCATAGATTTCGCCAGCCGGAAACACGAATCCGCGGCGTTTGGCTAGAGAGATTACTGAGTCGAGACGGTTAGGAGTAGCCATGAGCTTGCCTTTCGGGCGTTCAATCTCGAGGCGCTGCTGGATGCAGTGCTGGTTGAGCGCGAGAGTGCAAGTCTACTTTGTCGGGCTTGTTTTGCCGCGAGGTTTATCAACGGCAGCGCCAAAGCGCCTCGCTCGCCCACCAAAGTGCGAAATCGCCTGCCAAAGGTGTGTGCGGTCAAAATCGGGCCACAGGGTGTCGAGAAAGACAAATTCGGCGTAGGCCGACTGCCACAGCAGAAAGTTAGAGGTGCGTTGCTCGCCAGACGATCGCACGAAGAGGTCGACGTCGGGCAACCAGTTGCTCTGCAGATTCTTGGCGATGGTCTTTTCGGTCAGTGCACCCGGCTGCAACTTCTTTTCGGCGACCAGCTTCGCGATTTCATTCACCGCGTCAACAATCTCGATTCGCGAACCGTAGTTGACGCACATTGTTAAGGTGAGGGTCTTGTTATTTGCCGTGAGTTTCTCGGCGGCCTCGAGATCTTCGATCACAGATGCCCAAAGCTTGGGCCTGCGACCCGCCCACTTAACTCGCACACCCCATTCGTTGAGCTGGTCTCTTCTTCTGCGCAGCACATCGCGATTGAAGCCCATCAGGAATCTAACTTCATCGGGTGAGCGCTTCCAGTTTTCGGTTGAGAAGGCGTAAACGGTTAGGTTCTTTACTCCCGCTTCAATTGCGCCGGCAACAACATCTAGCAGAGCCGATTCGCCGGCTTTGTGGCCTTCTATGCGTGAGAGGCCGCGCTTGTTTGCCCAGCGACCGTTGCCATCCATGACAATCGCGATGTGGTTCGGCACGGTCTTGAACTTTGGAACGCGAACGCCCTTTTTCTTGACCGGCTGAAATTCTTCGCTCATTTGTTTCGCTCCACGTGTTGAAGTGACTTCAGGCCGCGCTCAATGTGCCACTGACAGTATGCAGAAACGATACCGCTTGCCGCTTGCGTGCTCTTTTCGCTTGCTGCGCCAACGGCATCCCAGTCGCCAGTCAACAGGGCCGCTAGCAAAATCGAGGTCTCGAAATCAATCAGGGCCGCGCCCGGTGGTCGGCACTCGTCGCAAACCACACCACCAACCTGCATAACGAAGGCGCGGTGAGGGCCAGGAGCCTCGCATCGCACACAGTTGTCAAAGTTCGGCGCCCAACCGGCTACCGAGAGGGCACGCAGAAGGTAACTGTCGAGAACGTGAGCCGCAAGGTGTTCGCGATTCGCAAGCGATCGAAGCGCACCGACTAGCAGCAGGTATTGCTGAGGGGTAGACATCTCGCCAGTAAGGCGCTCGGCCGTTTCGACCATCGCGGTTGCCGCGGTGTATGCCGCGTAGTCCTCGATGATCTCTTTGCCGTAAGCACCGATTGACTCGGCTTGGGTTACAGTGTCGAGGTTCTTGCCCTCGTAAAACTGAATATCGGCAACCATAAATGGCTCGAGCCGCGACCCGAACTTCGAGGCGGTTCTGCGAACGCCTTTGGCAACCGCACGCACCTGGCCGTGATAGCGAGTCAAAACCGTGATGATGCGGTCGGCCTCACCCAGCTTGTGGGTGCGAAGAATCACCGCTTCGTCTCGATAGGTAGGCACGTCACCATTCTCGCTGACCAATTGGCAAAGTCGGGTCAGGTGCCCAGTTAGCATTATCAGCGTGAGCAAGCTCTATTTCAGACACGGCGCCATGAACAGCGGCAAGTCGACAGCCCTTCTGCAGGCGGCACACAACTACGAAGAGCGCGATCAACTGGTTCTGTTGGCAAAGCCGGCGGTTGACACCAAGGGCAACAGCACAATTGTGTCGCGATTGGGCGTTTCACGAGAGATTGATTTTTTGGTTACTCCCAACCAAAACCTCAGAACTCTTTTCGCTGAACACCGAGCTAAATCGCTCGCAGAAAAAGGCAAAGACATCGCTTGCCTTCTCATCGACGAGTCGCAGTTTCTCACCGCCGACCAGGTGGATCAGGCGCTGCAGATTGCGGTTCTAGACGGGGTTCCGGTTTTGGCTTACGGAATTCGCACAGACTTCTTAACTCACGGATTTCCGGGCAGCATTCGACTTCTTGAGATTGCGCACAGCCTCGAAGAGTTAAAAACCATCTGCCGCTGCGGTCGCAAGGCGATGTTCAACGGGCGAAAAGTTGATGGCAACTTTATATTCGATGGCGAGCAGGTTGCCATCGACGGAGTCGACGTCACTTATGAATCGCTCTGCCCGGTTTGCTACTTCGCAGAACTCGGCATCAAATAACCACTAGCGAATTGCGCGGTTAACACCAGAGATAATCGCCTTCAGCGATGCCGTCGCGATATCGCCATCGATTCCAACACCCCAGAGAGTTTTTGAGTCGATAGTTAATTCGACGTAGGCGGCGGCCTGCGCATCTGAGCTCGCGCTGAGAGTGTGTTCGACGTAATCGAGAAGAGCTGCGTTTACGCCCTGCTTAGCGAGAACATTTAGAAAAGCAGAGACGGGGCCGTTTCCGGTTCCATTCAACTCAACCTCGCTAGCACCATCGCGCAAG
>JACCDJ011181111.1_pt1 | contig 10613 bp, 10 predicted proteins | sample 7444481 | NCBI WGS metagenome assembly JACCDJ01 (sample SAMN15323435, study PRJNA562643) | freshwater metagenome | isolation source: river surface water | place: USA:Blue River Watershed | collected 2017-08-15 | reverse complement strand
GGAAAGTCTTTTTCCGGAGTAATAGCTGGCGGACTGAAAAGCTATTCTTGCGGTTTCTTCCGGAGGTGTAAGGTCTTCATAACATTGAACAGCTTCTTTGTATTGGACCCTTTTTGGAAGCAACCTTACAACTTTGATGGTCCATCGCTTCTCCTCGGTCTTCACTTCATATACATCATTGATCTTAGCGGTTCTCGATGCCTTGACTGCTTCGCCATTCATTTTTACTCTCCCTTTTTCACATGCCACAGCAGCAACTGATCGGGTTTTGAACAGGCGAATGGCCCATAAGTATTTATCCAGCCTGAGTTTTTCGTTTTCCATTTTTATCTGCTCAATTCGGCGAAATACTGATGAAAATAAGGAATGGTCTCAATTCCCTTGTAGTAGTTTGCAAGATCATATTTCTCATTGGGGGAATGCAGGTTGTCACTGTCCAAGCCAAATCCCATGAATACAATTTTCACAGCCAGTTCTTTTTCAAACAAGGCACAGATGGGGATACTTCCTCCACCTCTTACCGGTACAGGCATCTTGCCAAATGTTTGTGCTATTGCTTTTGCAGCTGCTTGATAGGCTTTGGAATCGATCGGTGTCAGGTATGGCTCACCACCATGGTGCTCACTCACTCGAACAGAAACTCCTGCAGGCGCTATTTTTTTAAAGTAATCGAGCAACAATGCCGTGATTTTTACCGATGATTGATTGGGCACCAAACGTGCAGATATTTTTGCAGATGCCTTTGATGGCAACACTGTCTTGGAACCCTCACCCGTATAACCTCCCCATATACCGTTTACTTCAAGCGTGGGACGTATACCAGTTCTTTCATTGGTTGAAAACCCTTTTTCACCATACAATGCATCAATGCCTAAATCAGCCTTGTATATTTTTTCATCGAAAGGTGCTTTGCCCAGCAGGTTTCTTTCTTCGGCTGTTGCTTCCAATACATCATCATAAAATCCAGGAATGGTGATGTGGTTGTTTTCATCGTGGCATGAAGCAATCATTTTGGCAAGTACAGTTGCAGGATTGGCAACTGCTCCTCCGTATACACCACTGTGTAAATCGCGGTTGGGACCCGTTACTTCTACCTCGATATAACTCAATCCTCTTACACCTGTATCAATGGAAGGAGTATCCATGCTGATCATGGCCGTGTCGCTGATCAATATTACGTCGCATTTGAGAAGTGCTTTGTTGCTTTCAACAAATTTTGCCAGGTTAGGAGATCCTATTTCTTCTTCCCCTTCGATGCAAAATTTAATATTCGTCTTCAGTAAATTGTTTTGGACCATCAGTTCCAAAGCTTTTACATGCATGAAGAACTGGCCTTTGTCATCACAGGCACCTCTTGCAAAAATTTTGCCATCTCTGATGGTTGGTTCAAATGGACTCGTCTCCCACAGTTCCAATGGGTCTGCAGGTTGTACATCATAATGACCATATACGAGCACAGTTGGAAATGAGGGATCCACCATCTTTTCAGCATAGACAATGGGGTGGCCATTGGTTGAAAAAATTTCAGCACGATCTGCGCCGGCATCCGTGAGACTTTTCTTGACAGCCTCAGCACATTCAATCATGTCTTTTTTATGTTGACTGTTTGCGCTCACCGAAGGGATGCGCAAGAGGCTCATCAATTCATCTAAAAATCGCTCTTTGTTTTGTTCCAAATATTCCTTCATAAGGGATTGTTTTATGTGTATTTAGTACACGATAGATTCTTTAAAATTTTTATCAAAAAATTAGAATAAGTAAAAAACCTACCTATATTTGATCCACGATTGCGTGTCATATTCAGCCTTTGTACATCTTTACTGATGCGACAAAGGCTGATTTTTTTAGCCCAATACAATCAGGCGCTCCTCCACTTTTTTCCAATCAATCACATTGAACCAATGGCTGATGTATTCCGCCCTTCGGTTTTGATATTTCAAATAATAGGCATGCTCCCATACGTCTAAACCTACCAGAGGAATCCCCTTGATGCTTGAAACATCCATCAGTGGATTGTCCTGATTGGGTGTTGATCCGATTTGCAACAATTTCTTTTCATCCACATAAAGCCAGGCCCATCCGCTGCCAAATCTGCTCATCGCTGCTTCACTGAGTTTGGATTGGAAGTTTTCAAAGCTGTTGAAGCTGCTGATGATGGATTGCTTTAATTTACCATCATGGAGCGTAGATCCACCCGGTTTCATCGTTTTCCAAAAAAATTCATGGTTGAAATGCCCACCTCCATTGTTTCTCATTTTTACACTGAAGCTTGAAATTTTCTGAAGCACCTCTTCTATGGAGAGTTGAGCACCTTTGAATTCAGCTGCGGCTGCCTCATTTAAATTTTTGGTATAGGCCGAAGCATGTTTGGTGTAGTGAATCTCCATTGTCAAAGCGTCTATATGCGGTTCAAGTGCATTGAAAGCATATGAAAGCGGGGTTTGAGCAAAAGGGAGCGCCTGGGTTTCGTTGGCGAACAGTTCACTGGAAATCAATGAATGGGTTCCCATGGCCAAACCAACGCCCATTGTTTGTTTGATAAAAGTTCTTCTTGGTGTATGCTTTTTCATGATCTATTGATTGATGGAAATGACAGATTGTTTTTTAGAAAAATACGATTTGATTGATTTGAAAAACCTGAAATAGAATTCATTGTTGAAAAGTTGCGAGTCATTCATGGCTTTTACAACAAGAAAAATGCCAACGGGGAGCAAAGCCAGCGATGAAAGCCAAATTCCCCAGAACGGCGACATCAATTCCTGTCTCACAAATTTCTCTCCAAAAACGTTCAACAAATGAAAGATCAGGAAGAATACCACTGCAACAACCAAGGGCATGCCCAATCCCCCTTTTCTGATGATAGCCCCGAGTGGAGCACCAATCAGGAACAATACAATACAGGCAAAGGAGAAAGCAAATTTTTTATGCCACGCAACATGATACATGAGCATGTCGTTCTGTCTTTGTTTGTCTTCATACGCAATCAGATCCAACGCGTTTTTAACCAGGTTGATTTTGTCTGCAGCCTTGGAATATGACATGGTTTTAACGGAATCCGGCAATAGGGAGGCATAGCTTTTTGATTTTGCTGGAATGGTTGCCGTGCTCACAACATGATCAGTGCCTTTCATAAAGATGGGGGCAGAAGTAAAATAGGTGTTGACTTCTTTAGGAATCCTTTGGTATTTGATTTCAGTTAGTATTTTTTGAATGGAGTCTGATGAATGGTTCAATTGATCTACGTTCAACATGTTGTAACTCCCTTTGAAAAGGCTGTCAGGTGTTTTCATCATGTTGAAGCTGCTCAAATCAAATACCTTTTTGTATTTCTTGAATCCCAGTCTGTAAAATTCAGTTGCCGTTGTATTGTATGATCCTTTTTCCTGGTACCTCCATCCATTTTCCAAATCAAATTCCAGAAATTTTTTATCGTCGCTGATGTGCATCCTTCCTTTTTCTGCGATGATGATGTTGTCCTGGAGCACAAATTGATTCTCAAAAATGATGATATTCTTGATGCCATTTCCATCTTTGTCCTTTTCTCCAATTTTGATCGCATATCCTGGAATTTTGTCATAGAAAATTCCTTCTTTGATGTCCAATGCCGGTTTTGCTACGCGAATATCATAGAGCATGGTAGCAAATTTCAAATTTGCTACGGGCATCACGTAATTCGCAATCAGGAATGCAAACATGCTCAGCACAAAGGAAATGATCAGCAATGGTCGCATGAACCGCATCAAAGAAATACCAGAAGATTTGATTGCAACCAATTCGAAACTTTCGCCCAGGTTTCCAAAAGTCATGATGGAGGAAATCAATATGGAGATGGGAAGTGTGTAAGGCATTACAGTGGTGGATACATAACCTGTAAGTTCGGCAATGTAGCCCAATCCGAGTCCCTTGCCAACCAAATCATCGATGTACTTCCAAAAGAATTGCATCACCAGCACAAACATTGTGATGAAGAAGGTCGCGATGAATGGACCAATAAATGATTTTAGAATTAATCTATCGAGTTTTTTGATCATCCTCAATTTCCCAACCGGTGGAAAAGGTCATGTACCTGTACATCCCATAGACGGGTTTGATCTGCAATGTCTTTTTTTTCAGCAAAGTCTTTGATCACCAAAATGGTTTGTCCACTCACTTCGGTTTTTTCAATTGCAAATTCGAAATATTCGTTTTTGGCAGCATGCAGCCATCTGTATCGGATATATTTATCTTGCTCAACACCAAGCAATTCTGCTTTGTCTGTGGATCCATTCCAACTGAAACTGAAAATATTGTCTCTTTCATCTACGCGGTCTGCAAACCATTCTTGCAGTCCTGCAGGCGTAGATAAAAATTCGAACAAAATGTTAGGGGAGCATCGAACAGGGTACTCTACGGAAAATAATTGTTTACTCATTGAAATTTAAATTGAACGCATTTCTTCATCACATCCATGCACCTTGCAATGATAGAAAAATATCGGAATTGAAAAAATATAATTTAATCTTTCTTTCCAACTTTTTCATCGGGATTATCCCCATGGATGGTTTGCCCCGACAAATTAATGAATATCAGCACTTTGCGTCATCGTGTGATAGAAAAATGACAGTATTTTGATTGATTTAACAAATCCTTCAATGTGTGAACGCATCGGCTTCAAGACGGTTCAATGTTGTCCTGATGGGATGGTAATGCTTAATTTTGCAAACATTTTTATTGGTTCCAATCAAAAGCAAGCAGCATGTTTGAAAATTTAAGTGAGAAAATAGCTTCGGCATTCAAGCAAATCAAAGGCGAAGGAAGGATTACAGATTTGAATGTAGCCAATACAATCAAGGACATCCGAAAGGCATTGTTGGACGCCGATGTCAATTTTAAAATTGCCAAGGAATTCACCGATAAAGTCAAAGAAAAAGCAATTGGACAAAAAGTCCTCACAGCAGTAAGTCCCGGTCAGTTGATGATTAAAATCGTTCAGGATGAACTCACAGAGCTGATGGGTGGACAGGCGAGCAGTTTCGAAATCAATGGGAATCCGGCGGTCATTTTAATCGCGGGACTCCAGGGTTCGGGAAAAACAACTTTCAGTGGTAAACTCGCAAATTATTTAAAGTCACAAAAAGGAAAATCACCCTTGCTTGTTGCGGGAGATGTTTATCGTCCGGCTGCTGTAGATCAGTTGAAGGTATTGGGAAACCAGATTGGTATTGACGTGTATGCGGAACCTGACAATAAGGACCCTAAGAAAATTGCTGAAAATGCATTGCAGTACGCCAAGTCCAACAACAAGAATGTGGTGATCGTGGATACTGCAGGTCGTTTGGCGATTGATGAGGAAATGATGAACGAGGTAGCCGGACTCAAAGCATTTCTCCAGCCACAGGAAATATTGTTTGTGGTAGATGCCATGATCGGACAAGATGCTGTCAACACAGCAAAAGCCTTCAATGATCGGTTGGATTTTACAGGTGTTGTCCTGACCAAATTAGACGGTGATACAAGAGGTGGTGCGGCCTTGTCGATCAAGTATACTGTTCAAAAACCCATCAAATTTGCAAGCAGTGGAGAAAAGATGGAAACACTGGACGTGTTTTATCCTGAACGGATGGCCCAACGTATTTTGGGAATGGGAGACATCGCTACACTGGTTGAGAAAGCACAGGCACAATTTGATGAGGAACAAGCCAAGAAATTAGAAAAAAAGATCAGGAAAAACCAATTTGACTTTCAGGATTTTCTTGATCAACTGCAGCAGATCAAAAAAATGGGTAACCTCAAAGACCTGATGGGCATGATTCCAGGAATGGGGAAGGCCATGAAGGATATTGACATCAGTGATGATGCTTTCAAGGGGGTGGAGTCCATCATCAAATCAATGACCCCTTACGAAAGATCCAATCCGGATATCATCGATCAAAGCAGAAAAAAGCGCATTGCCAAAGGCTCTGGAAGGGACATGAATGAAATCAATCAGTTTTTCAAACAATTTGAGCAAATGAAGCAAATGATGAAAAACATGAATAATATGCCTGCGCTGGGAAGGATGGGCAGAAGATGATTTTAGGCAATTAACATCAATGATTTTGTCATTTTCGCCATAAATCGTATATTTGCGGTCCGAAAATTTATTGATCACCCACTAAAAATTTTAATTTTTTATGGCTGTTAAAATCCGACTCCAAAGACACGGAAGCAAAAAGCGTCCTTTCTACTTCATCGTTGTAGCTGACTCTCGTTCTCCTCGCGATGGAAAATTCATTCAGAAAATTGGTACCTACAATCCGCTTACCCACCCGGCTACTGTTTTGGTGGATCGCCAAAAAGCATTGGACTGGTTGAACGATGGTGCCCAGCCTACTGACACTGTGCGCAAAATCCTGTCTACCAAAGGTGTGTTGTATCTCAAACATTTGCTTCGCGGCGTGAGCCTGGGTCTTTTCGACCAAGAATCAGCCATGGCAAAATTTGAATCATGGCACCAGGAGCAAGATTCTAAATTGAGAGCCCGTCAAGAAGCTGCTGCGAAAGAACGTCGTGCAAAGCGCATGGAAGCTGCTAAACCAAGACCAAAGAAAGTGGCTCCAGCTCCAGAGGTTGAAGCAGATCAGTCATCTGCAGAAGCTGCACCTGCTGCTGAATAATACATTTACAATGATTTATGAAGCCTCGTTTACAACGGGGCTTTTTTTATGATGGATCAGTATGTTGTCATAGGGAAGTTCATAGCCACTTTTGGTATCAAGGGAGACCTTGTTTTAAAACATCACCTGGGCGCTGGACTCGATACCGAAGCATTGAAAACGGTTTTCATTGAAGAGAAGTCAGGCCGTTTCATGCCCTATTTCGTTGCAGCCGTAAAAAATAAAAATGCTGAGGAGGCATTGATTCAACTTGAAGGGGTGGATGCTCCAGAAAAAGCCAAAGTATTTTTGCGCAAACAGGTATGGCTGCCTGAACAAGATGTAAAAATCCAGGCAGCGCAGCATGCACCTATTTCATTGCTGGGATTTGCAGTGTATGATGAAAAGAAAATGCTCGGTAAAGTTGTTGAAGTGATTGAACAGCCCATGCAGGTTTTGCTCAGAATTGATTACCAGGGAAAAGAAGTGTTTGTGCCGCTGAACGAAAGCACCCTGCTGAAGATTGAACACAAAAAAGAAAAAATAACTGTTCGTTTGCCTGAGGGACTCCTCGATATTTATATAAATTGACATGCGTTTTCACAGGCATGTCACAGCAACACATCCATATTGCACACTTTGACCTCGATGCATTTTTTGTATCGGTGGAAAGAATTTTGGACCCATCACTGGTGGGAAAGCCCCTGATCATTGGTGGTTCAAAAGAAAGAGGTGTTGTCAGCACTTGCAGTTATGAGGCAAGAAAGTTCGGTGTTCATTCAGCCATGCCCATGGCAAGAGCACATGCGCTTTGTCCGGACGGAATTTTTTTAAAGGGTTCTCGCGAGCAATACAGCAAATTTTCAAACTGGGTCACGGAAATCATATCAGCAAAAGCTCCATTGTTTGAGAAGGCTTCGATTGATGAGTTTTACATTGATCTGACAGGTATGGATCGTTTTTTTGATCCACTGCGATGGACGATTGACCTGCGGACAGAAATCATGGAAACGACCCGTCTTCCCATTTCATTTGGATTGGCATCCAATCGCATGGTGGCAAAAATTGCAACCAACGCTGCCAAGCCCAATGGATACATTCAGGTATTGCCGGGAAAAGAAAAAGAATTTCTTGCACCTCTTGGGGTTGGCAGTATTCCGGGAGTAGGAGAACAGATGCTGAAACGAATGCACGAATTGGGAATTATTACCATTGGTGCATTGGCAGCATATCCTTTACATCTGTTGGAGTTGAATTTTGGTGCATACGGAAAAGTACTTTCAAGAAAAGCAAATGGCGAATCCAATGCTGAAATACACAGTTCTTATGATGCAAAGTCTGTATCGACAGAGCAAACCTTTTTCGAGAACCAAAGTGAAATGGATGTCCTGGAATCAACCCTCTTGCGCATGTCTGAAAAATTAGGATATGAACTCAGGAGAGATGAAAAGTCAACCAAATGCATCGCTGTAAAATTGAGGTATCCTGATTTTCAAACATATTCAAAGCAAATAAGTATTCCACCAACATCTTTTGATGATGAAATTTTTCAAACGGCTAAATTGCTGTTTCATCAACTCTATGATCCCCGACATCCACTCAGGCTCTTAGGTATCAAATGCAGTGAGTTGATCAATGGTGAGGTGCAGACAAACATGTTTGAGAACAAAGTACAAAAGCAGCAACTGTACAATGCCATTGATGATGTAAAGATCCGCTACGGGAGGGACGCGTTGGGCAAGGCTGGAGGGGAGCAACATTAAAAGTCTACTTATTTTGTAGAGTAATAATAATAGCTTATTTTTGTAAAAACAACTGATATGGGTTTGCATTTAGGAGACGAGGTTCCAAATTTTACAGCACAGACCACTGTGGGCGAAATTGATTTTTATGCATATCTGGGCGATGCTTGGGGAGTTCTATTTTCCCATCCTGCGGATTTCACGCCTGTCTGCACCACCGAGTTGGGCAGAACAGCATTGCTAAAGGAGGAATTTGCAAAGCGCAATGTAAAGGTACTTGCAGTGAGTGTTGATCCGTTGGAGAAGCACAATGCTTGGTTGGCTGATATCAATGAGACCCAACATTGCACAGTAGATTTTCCCATCATAGCCGATGAAGACAGGAAAGTTGCACAGTTGTATGACATGATTCATCCAAATGCCTCAGCCACTTTTACAGTGCGCTCGCTGTTTGTGATTGGTCCGGATAAAAAGTTAAAACTCACCATCACATATCCTGCCTCCACCGGCAGAAATTTTGCAGAAGTACTGCGTGTTATTGATTCACTGCAGCTCACCGCACAGCACAGTCTTGCCACTCCGGCTGATTGGAATCGTGGACAAGACCTCATTGTTGTTCCCTCTGTTTCAACCGAAGAAGCTGTTATCAAATTTCCAAAGGGGGTCAAGGTTGTCAAGCCTTACTTAAGATACACGCCGGAACCATAAAGTATTGACTACCTTTGCAGCATGTCACATGCAGCAAAGCAGAACATACGTAATCTGAGCAAGCAACAAATTGCTGAATACCTCGAAGGCATAGGAGAAAAGAAATTCAGGTTGCAACAGATTTGGGAGTGGTTATGGCAAAAACATGCATTCGATTTCCAGTCCATGTCCAATCTCTCCAAAACCCTCAGGGCGCAACTGGAGGATTCATTTTCATTTCCCTCCTTGAAGGTCAATACAACCCAGTACAGTGAGGATGGCACCATCAAAGTGGGATTCAAAACATTTGATGGCCATTTGGTGGAAGGGGTGCTCATTCCTACAGAAGAAAGGATTACCGCCTGTGTTTCCTCTCAAATCGGGTGCAGCCTGAGTTGTAAATTTTGTGCCACCGGGTACATGGAGCGAAAACGCAATCTAAATTTCGATGAGATATATGATGAAGTAGTTTTGTTGAATCAGCTTTCTTTCAAACATCATGAAAGGAAACTGACCAACATTGTTTTTATGGGGATGGGAGAGCCTTTGCTGAATTACAGAAATGTGATGGGTGCAATAGAGCGGATTACCGCAACAGATGGGTTGGCTATGAGTCCACGCCGCATCACCGTATCCACTGCAGGCGTGGCGAAAATGATCAAGCAATTGGGCGATGACAAAGTCAGATTCAAGTTGGCATTGTCCCTTCATGCTGCAAATGATAAAAAGCGTGATCAGATCATGCCCATCAATGAAACCAATGATCTGAAATCACTGATCGAGGCGCTGAATTATTTTTATCAGAAAACCGAAAATGAAATCACACTCGAGTACATTCTGTTTGACAATTTGAATGACTCCTTTGAGGATGCTGCAGAACTTATCAAGATATACAGACAAATACCTGCCGATTTGGTGAATATCATTGAGTACAATCCCATCGATTTCGCAAAATTCAAAAAACCAACAGAAGAAAAAACTGCAGCATTCATGGAATACCTGGAAAAAAACCGTGTCAATGCCAGGCTGAGAAGAAGCAGGGGAAAAGACATCGATGCTGCATGCGGGCAATTGGCCAATAAATAACCGAAGGGTTCAGTTAAATCAATACAACTCACATGAAACGCACAGATAATTTTTCAAAGTTCGCACCAAAGAAAAAAAACAGTGCTGTAAAAGAAGCTTTTCGTCAGGAGAAAAAGAAGTGGAAAAAAGAGCGGTCTGAGGCAATCGAAAAGAAAAAAGAGGCATCGCGTGTGACTGTTTCTAAAAAAGCTGAAAAGCCATCATCGATTTCTGTCAGAAAACTGGATAAAACCATGCCGTTGAATAAATACGTTGCACATTGCGGTATTTGTTCAAGGAGAGATGCGGTTCCCATCATCAAAGATGGTAAAATCAAGGTGAATGATGTTGTGGTGATTGAACCTGGATTCAAAGTTGCACCCAATGATTCAGTTTACTATTTGGGTAAAAAAATTCTTCCTGAAAAAAATCTGGTCTATGTGCTGCTCAACAAGCCAAAAGACTATATCACGACGCTCGATGATCCTCAGGGAAGAAAAACAGT
>JACCDJ011539626.1_pt1 | contig 10618 bp, 8 predicted proteins | sample 7444481 | NCBI WGS metagenome assembly JACCDJ01 (sample SAMN15323435, study PRJNA562643) | freshwater metagenome | isolation source: river surface water | place: USA:Blue River Watershed | collected 2017-08-15 | reverse complement strand
GGCTAAGTGGTTCGGGCAAATCGTCACTAGCATTCGACACGATTTTCGCCGAGGGGCAAAGGCGTTACATCGAAAGCCTCTCTTCATACGCCAGACAATTTCTTGGTCAGGTGGATAGACCCGACGTCGACTTCATCGAGGGCCTTAGCCCAGCGGTTTCGATTGATCAAAAATCGACAAACCGAAACCCTCGCTCAACCGTTGGAACCATCACCGAGATTCACGATTACCTGAGGTTGCTCTGGGCGCGAATCGGAGTCCCGCACTGTCACATCTGTGGTGAAGTTATCTCCAAGCAAACCCCGCAGGCGATTGTCGATCAGCTGCTGACCTTGCCAGAGGGCACGAGATTTCAGCTGCTGGCGCCGATTGTGCAGCAGAAGAAGGGTGAGTTCCAGGAACTCTTCGCATCGCTTCAATCTCAGGGTTACGCACGTGCAGTGGTAGATGGTGAGACTGTGGTCCTCAGCGAAGCTAAACCGCTGAAGAAGAGCTTTAAGCATGACATTGCTGTCGTGGTGGACCGACTAGCCATTAAGGCAGATGTTTCCTCGCGCCTAACCGACTCAGTTGAGACCGCGCTGAAGCTAGCCGATGGCCGCATCGTGGTGGACTTTGTAGACGAAGGGAAGCAGCGAACCTTCTCGGAGCGACTTTCCTGCCCGAACGAACACGATATTGCGCTTTCGGAAATCGAACCGAGGACATTTAGCTTCAACGCCCCCTTTGGCTCCTGCCCAGCCTGCTCGGGTCTAGGCGTAAAGATGGCGGTGGACGCCCAGTTGGTGATTGGCGATGAGGCTTCCAGCATCAACGATGGCGTTTTGCTTCCCTGGTCAACTCAAGGCAAAGGTCTCTACAGCTACTTTGTGAGGTTGCTGGATGGTCTAACCAAGGACCTAGATTTCTCGCTTGATACGCCTTGGCAGGATCTGGCCGAAGAGGTTCAGGAAGCCATTCTGAACGGCAATGACTTTGAGGTTCAGGTTAAGTGGCGCTCCAAGTATGGTCGCGAGATGCGCTACACCTCTGGTTTTGAGGGTGTGCTGCCTTATGTTGAGCGACGCTACTTGGAAGCTGACTCGGATTGGGCACGTGGCAAGTGGTCTGAATTCCTAAGGGAAATTCCTTGCCCAGAATGTGATGGCTCCAGACTTCGCCCCGAAGTATTGGCGGTTAAGGTCCATGAGAAATCAATCCACGATGTGGCGGCCATGAGCCTTCGCAATGCTCACGCCTTTTTCGAGACCATCGAGCTCACCGAGCGCGAAGCAACCATTGCGGCTCAGGTTCTGAGAGAGATCAGGGCCAGACTCGACTTCCTATTGGCAGTTGGATTGGACTATCTATCACTGGAGCGAGCCGCTGGATCTCTATCCGGAGGTGAGGCGCAGCGCATTCGCCTCGCTACCCAGATTGGCGCGGGTCTAACCGGCGTGCTTTACGTTTTGGATGAGCCGTCAATTGGTCTTCACCAACGGGACAACCTTCGACTCATCGAGACCTTGGTTAAGCTCAAGAATCTTGGTAACACACTGATTGTGGTGGAACACGATGAGGACACCATTCGCACCGCCGACTGGCTGGTGGACATTGGTCCAGGTGCCGGGCTAAACGGCGGGGAAGTAGTGCATTCTGGAAGCTACAAGAACCTGCTCGAGAACAAAAAGTCGATCACAGGGGATTACCTTGCAGGTCGCATCAAGATCGAAACTCCAAAGAAGCGCAGGAGTGTTGACCCGGCCCGCAAGATAAAGGTGGTTGGAGCCCGCGAGAACAACCTCAAGAATGTCGATGTCGAGTTCCCACTCGGTGTCATGACTGCGGTTACCGGCGTTTCCGGTTCTGGTAAGTCTTCGCTGGTCAACGATGTGCTCTACGAAGTGCTAGCCAACAAGCTCAACGGCGCCAAGGGGGTTGCCGGAAAGCACACCCGAATCGAAGGTTTGGAGCAGTTGGACAAGGTGGTTCACGTCGACCAGGCACCAATTGGTCGCACACCAAGATCAAACCCAGCCACCTATACCGGGGTCTTTGACCATGTTCGAAAACTCTTTGCCGAAACCCCAGAGGCTAAGGTTCGCGGCTACCTGCAGGGACGCTTCTCCTTCAACGTCAAAGGTGGCAGGTGTGAGACCTGTGCTGGAGATGGCACCATTCGCATTGAAATGAACTTCCTTCCCGATGTTTACGTGATGTGTGAAGACTGCAAGGGAGCTCGCTACAACCGAGAAACTCTGCAGGTCAAATACAAGGGCAAATCAATCGGCGATGTGTTGAACATGCCGATCAGCGAAGCTGCCGAGTTCTTTGCTCCGATCAATGCCATCGCACGCTATCTGAACACGCTGGTGGACGTCGGACTTGGCTATGTAACCCTTGGTCAGAGTGCGACCACGCTATCTGGTGGCGAAGCGCAGCGCGTAAAGCTGGCAACTGAACTGCAGCGTCGTTCCACTGGAAAGACCATCTACGTGCTGGATGAACCGACCACCGGTCTGCACTTCGAAGATGTTAGAAAACTGCTGCTGGTTCTGGCAGGACTGGTGGACAAGGGCAACACTGTCATTGTGATTGAGCACAACCTCGATGTCATACGTTGCTCTGACTATGTCATCGACTTAGGTCCCGAAGGTGGCTCCGGGGGAGGACTTGTTATCGCGGAAGGCACTCCAGAGCAGGTAGCAAAGGTCAAGCAGTCACACACCGGCAAGTTCCTTGCGGAGATTCTGGGCTAGCAATGGCCAATGACCTAGCGTTTCGCCCAGCCACCGGTGAGATTCCGACCGAACCAGGGGTATACCGCTTCGTCGATGATTCCGGTCGGGTGCTATACGTCGGCAAGGCAAAGAACCTCAGGGCGAGACTAAGCAACTATTTTGGACCGCTGCAGTCACTCCATGAGCGCACCCAACGCATGTTGTTAGCAGCAAATGATGTTAAGTGGACGATTGTCGCCAGCGAATATGAAGCGTTGCAGCTGGAGTTCATGTGGATCAAAGAATTCGATCCGCCATTCAACGTGCGCTTCAAGGACGATAAGAGCTACCCATATCTGGCAATTACAGTCAGCGATGAGGTGCCAAGGGCCTTCATCACGAGAAACCGAGACATCAAAGGTGCCAGAGTGCTCGGTCCTTATACCCAGGCCTGGGCCATCCGAGAGACTCTAGACACCCTGCTGAAGGTATATCCGGTGCGTAGTTGCAGCTCAGGAATCTACGACCGGGCAAAACGTCAGAATCGACCATGTCTTTTGGCAGATATTGGAAAGTGCGCGGCTCCCTGTGTTGATCGAATCAGTAAGCCTGATCACAAGGCACTGGCAAAGCGTTTGGGAGACTTTCTAGCCAGCGGGGATGAGAGCTACATACAGGAACTCTCCAATCGCATGAAACTTGCTTCGGAAGAGCAAAACTACGAACTGGCCGCTCAGCTCAGAGACGATGTTTTTGCTCTAGAGAAAGTGCTGGAGAAGAGCACCTTGGTCTTCAATGACAAGACCGATGCCGATTTGATTGGCATTGCGCGGGACGAACTGAGTGCCGCGGTTTCGGTGTTCTTTATTCGTGGTGGGCGCATTCGTGGTAACCGCTCCATGGTGGTTGACCTGGAGCTTGATCGCAGCAATGCCGAGCTCATGGAGTACGTGATTCAGGAGCTCTACACGCCAGGCAAATCCGGTCAACACCTGGAGGTTCCAAAGCAGCTTTTGGTAAGCACCAAGCCGACCGATGCAGCCGAACTAGAACAGTGGCTGGGGCAGCTTCGCGGCTCTAAGGTCGAGGTGCTGAATCCCTCCAGGGGTGACAAGGCCAAGCTCCTTGAGACCGCCGGGACTAACGCGAGTCACGCGCTCAAGAGCTATAAACTCAAGCGCTCCTCAGACTTCACGGCACGTGCCGATGCACTATCCGGAATCCAACGCAGCCTGAAGATGAAGAACGCCCCGCTGAGGATCGAGTGCTTCGACATCTCACACCTGGGCGGCACCGGAACCGTCGGTTCGATGGTGGTTTTTGAAGATGGCTTACCAAAGAAGGATCACTATCGGAGATTCAACCTAGAGACCGCTGACGACACCGAGTCCATCTACCAGGTCTTGATGCGAAGGCTGAAGTATTTGACCCAGGAAGATCAGGGGGAGAAGTTCAGCTACCGCCCATCCTTGATGCTTATTGATGGTGGTCTGCCGCAGCGTAATGCCGCTCTTCGAGCAATCCAAGATTCTGGCGTTGAAGGTATCACCGTCGCGACTTTGGCCAAGCGGTTAGAGGAGATCTATACCGATAGCGATGACTACCCGCTCATTCTTCCCAGAACCAGCGAGGAACTCTTTCTGCTTCAGCGCATTCGTGACGAGGCACACCGTTTCGCCATCACCGCACAACGCGCATCGCGGAGTAAATCGATCTCGAGTCAACTGCTGGAAATCGATGGTTTGGGAGAGCGCAGGGCAAGGCTCTTGCTCCGCAAGTTCGGTTCAATCAAGCGCATCCGACTGGCAAGTGCTGAGGAGATCGCTCAACTGCCTGGATTTGGGCCAAAAATTGCCGAAATTGTGATGAAAGCACTCAGCGAATCCTGAATTGTTTACCCACGCGACACGCCGAAGGAGTAACCTTGGCTATCGCATAAACCAAGGGGTGACATGGATACGACACGCAAGCCGGAGCTGCTGATCGTAACCGGTATGTCGGGGGCGGGACGCTCCACCGTTGGAAATGCCTTGGAGGACCAGGGCTGGTATGTCATCGATAACCTGCCACCGCAAATGCTGGGCCCAATTTCGGACCTGTTTTCACTTAGCAAGGCGAGTCTGCCGAGAATCGCAATCATCATCGACGTTCGCGGTGGCGAATTCTTCAACGATTTGATCAGCAGCATCGAGCAGCTGAGAACCCGCGAAATCAACGTCCAGCTCCTATTCCTGGAGGCCAACGATTCAGCTCTAGTGAAACGCTTCGAATCGGTCCGCAGACCTCACCCACTGCAGGGCGAGGGCACCATCGTGGACGGTATCAATGCTGAGCGCAAAGAGTTACTTGCGCTTCGTGAGATGGCGGATATCGTCTTTGACACCACTGAGCTGAATGTTCACCAGCTCACCAACCGTGTGGCGGAAGCATTTGCCTCCAATGCCAAAGGTCTGAAGGTCAATGTGATGAGCTTTGGCTTCAAGTACGGTATCCCTGCCGATGCAGATCTGGTGGCCGATGCCCGCTTCATCCCTAACCCGCACTGGAAAGACGAGCTGCGAGCGATGACCGGCAACGATGCCGCCGTTTCCGATTACGTCATGGCTCAGCCCGGGGTTCAGGACTTCATCAAGAATTACGCTGCTGCTCTTCGGTCGGTGCTTGCTGGCTACCGAACCGAGAACAAGCGTTTTGCAACAATCGCGATTGGCTGTACCGGTGGCAAGCACCGTTCGGTAGCAATCGCAAATCGAATTGCCGAAATCCTGGCGGATGAGGCCGACGTGAGGATCACGGTGAAGCACCGTGATTTGGGTAGAGAGTAAAAATGGCACTGACTCAAGAAATTAAGGAAGAGCTTGCCCGCACACCGATGGGCAAAGGTCTGGAACGAGCTGCGGAACTTGCGACCATTTTGCGCTTCTGCGGCGGATTGCACCTGATCTCCGGACGCATCGCGATTGAAGTTGAGCTTGATAGCGCAGCGCTTGCAAGACGAATCTCAAGAGCGATCTTGGAGCTCTACGGCATTCACTCAGAGCTCTCGGTAGTATCCGCCGGTGGGCTTCGCAAGCACAGTGGCTACCAGATTCGAGTACTGAAGGACGGCGAGCTGCTGGCAAGACAAACCGGTTTGATTGATAACCGTGGCCGTCCGGTTCGCGGCTTACCAGCTACCTTGGTGAGCTCGACGATGGATGAGGCACGTGCCATCATGCGCGGGGCTTTCTTGGCACACGGCACCCTAACCGACCCCGGCCGCAGCACCTCGCTCGAGATAACCGCGCCTGGCAACGAATCCGCCATGGCTTTGGTTGGCGTCGCGAGACGCCTTGGCGTCAGCGCTAAGGCTCGTGAAGTCAGAAACGTTTATCGCGTTGTGATCCGTGATGGGGATGGAATTACCGAAATCCTCAAGCAGATGGGATGCACCGATCAGGTTGTGAAGTGGGAAGAGCTGCGCAATCGCCGCGAAGTCAGGGGAGCGGCGAACCGACTTGCCAACTTCGATGACGCCAACCTTCGCCGCAGTGCTCAGGCCGCGGTTGCGGCTGGCGCACGAGTTCAGCGCGCCCTCGAGATTCTTGGCCCAGACGCTCCGCAACACCTGAAGTATGCCGGGGAGTTGCGCCTGCAGCACCGCGACGCTTCGCTGGATGAGCTGGGACGTTTGGCCGACCCACCGATGACCAAGGACGCTATTGCCGGTCGAATTCGTCGGCTTTTGGCAACCGCTGACCGAAAAGCGCAGGATTTGGGAATTCCAGATACCGAGAGCGCGATTACAGATTTATTGGATGAAAACTAAGGAGCATCATGACCTACACCCTTCCAGAGCTTAGCTACGACTACGCAAGCCTCGAGCCACACATCTCGGCTCGCATCATGGAGCTGCACCACTCCAAGCACCACGCTGCCTATGTTGCTGGCGCTAACGCTGCTTTGGACGCGATGGCCGAGGCTCGCGCCAACAACAACTTCGCCAACCTGCCAAAGCTCGAGAAGGACCTTGCCTTCAACCTGGGTGGTCACATCAACCACAGCGTGTTCTGGAAGAACCTCACCCCAAACGGTGGCGATGCACAGGGTGAGCTACTGGCAGCCATATCCGAGTACTTCGGTTCTTACGACGCATTTAAAGCTCACTTCACCGCCGCTGCAATGACCATTCAGGGCTCCGGCTGGGCATACCTGGCCTGGGACTCGATTGGAAACCGCATGATCATCGGTCAGCTTTACGACCAGCAGGGCAACCTTGCGATTGGAACCATTCCGCTATTGATGCTGGACATGTGGGAGCACGCCTTCTACCTTGACTACCAGAACGTCAAGGCTGACTATGTAAAGGCTTTTTGGAACATCATTAATTGGGAAGATGTGGCCGCAAGGTTTGCTTCGGTTAAGGTGAACAGTCGCTCTCTGCTGCTAGGCTGACACAGTCCGCTCAATGAAGCGTAGGGCGCTATAAACATCCCCTTTTTAGAAACTGGAGTATTCCCGTGACTCGCATTGGTATTAACGGTTTTGGACGCATTGGACGTAACTACCTCCGTGCCGCCCTGGCTCAGAACTCAAACCTAGAAATCGTTGCTGTAAACGACCTATCAGACCCAAAGGGTCTGGCTCACCTTCTGAAGTACGACTCGGTTACCGGTCGTCTAGACGCCGCTGTTTCGGTTGAGGGTGACTCGATCATCGTCAACGGCAAGCCAATCAAGGTGCTAGCTGAGCGCGACCCTGCCAACCTGGGCTGGGGCAACCTCGGAGTTGACATCGTTATCGAGTCAACCGGGCGCTTCACTGACGCCGCAGATGCTCGCAAGCACCTGGATGCTGGCGCCAAGAAGGTAATCATTTCCGCTCCAGCTACTGGCGAGGACGGCACCTTCGTAATGGGTGTAAACGAGCACCTTTACGACCCAGCCAACCACCACATCATCTCCAACGCATCTTGCACCACCAACTGCCTAGCTCCGCTAGCCAAGGTGTTCAACGACAAATGGGGCATCAAGAACGGTCTAATGACCACCGTTCACGCTTACACCGCTGACCAGAACTTGCAGGACGGTCCTCACTCTGACCTACGTCGTGCTCGCGCGGCAGCGGTAAACATCGTTCCTTCCACCACCGGTGCCGCAAAGGCAATCGGATTGGTTCTGCCTGAGCTAAAGGGCAAGCTAGACGGTTTCGCACTTCGCGTTCCAGTCCCAACCGGATCAATCACAGACCTAACCATCGTTTCTGAGAAGCCGGTTACCGTCGAGGAGATCAAGGCTGCCTACAAGGCTGCTGCCGAGGGACCAATGAAGGGCATCCTGCTCTACACCGAGGACCCAATCGTTTCCTCCGACATCGTTACCGACCCGCACTCCTCAATCTTCGATGCAGGCCTGGTTCGCGTAATCGACAACACCGTGAAGCTTTCAAGCTGGTATGACAACGAGTGGGGTTACTCCAACCGCCTCGTTGAGCTAACCGAGCTGGTTGCCTCCAAGCTCTAATGCTGCGGAGTCTGGAAAACGCCGGCAACCTAGCCGGCAAGCGTGTAATTCTTCGCTGTGACCTGAACGTCCCGCTAAAAGACGGCGTTATTACAGACGACGGACGTATTCGAGCATCCGTGCCGACCATCAAGCGACTGATTGCGGCCGGAGCGCGAGTAGCCGTCTGCTCTCATCTAGGCCGCCCAGAGGGTGCTCCAGATGCCCAATACTCGCTTGCTCCAGTAGCCACTCGACTTGAGGAACTGCTGGGTCAGCCAGTTGTGTTCGCACAGGACACGGTTGGTGCCCAGGCGACAGCTGCGGTGAAGCTATTGGAAGATGGCGGTGTTTGCCTGCTGGAGAATCTTCGCTTCAACCCTGGTGAGGCATCAAAGGATGCCGCAGAGCGATCTGAGTTCGCCAAGGAATTGGCGGCTCTCGGCGATGTGTTGGTTTCCGATGGCTTCGGTGTTGTACACCGCAAGCAGGCCAGCGTTTACGAACTGGCCCAGCTGATTCCAAGCTTCGCCGGCGACCTGATTGCTGCCGAGCTAAAGGTTCTTGAGCAACTAACTGAATCACCAAAGCGCCCATACACAGTTGTGCTTGGTGGATCAAAAGTCTCAGACAAGCTCGGAGTGCTAGGGCATCTACTACCCAAGGTCAATCGCTTGGTTATCGGCGGCGGCATGGTCTTCACAGTGCTAGCTGCCCTAGGTCACAAGGTTGGCAAGAGCCTTTTGGAGAGCGACCAAATCGAGACTGTGAAAACCTTCCTAAAGCAGGCTGAAGCACTAGGTGTCGAAGTAGTTCTTCCTACCGACATTGTGGTTGCTTCTGGATTTGCGATTGACGCGCAGTTCGAAGTAGTTGCCGCGTCGAACATCGAAGGCTCTAGCTTCGGATCTAACGGCCTTGGACTGGACATTGGCCCTGAGAGTGCAAAGGCATTCGCTAAGGCTGTTAGCGAGTCAGCTACGGTGTTCTGGAATGGCCCAATGGGCGTGTTCGAGTTCCCTAACTTCGCATACGGCACCAAGGCAGTTGCTCAAGCGCTAACCGAGGTGCAGGGACTTGCGGTGGTTGGTGGGGGAGATTCCGCTGCAGCAGTTCGTGCGCTGGGCTTCGATGAGGCTGCATTCGGTCACATTTCAACCGGCGGTGGTGCTTCACTTGAGTATCTCGAAGGAAAAGTTTTGCCTGGACTGGAGGTCCTAAATGACTAACCGCATTCCCCTAATCGCAGGTAACTGGAAGATGAACCTGGATCACATGCAGGCGATTGCCTTGATCCAGAAGCTCTGCTGGACACTGAACGATGCCGACCACGATTACCGTGAGGTTGAGGTTGCGGTTTTCCCACCTTTCACAGACCTTCGAAGCGCTCAGACTCTGATCGATGCCGAGAAGTTTGAGATTTCGCTTGGTGCGCAGGATATTTCTAAGCACGACTCTGGCGCTTTCACCGGTGAGATTTCTGGTGCATTTCTTTCAAAACTTGGTTGCAAGTTCGTGCTCATTGGTCACAGCGAACGTCGCCAGTACCACAGTGAGAGCGATGAAGTGGTTCAGGCCAAAGTGGCCGCTGCCTGGAAGCACGGTCTAGTGCCAATCATCTGCGTTGGCGAGACCTTGGAAGAGCTAGAGACTCAGGGTCAGAGTGCCGTTCCGGTGGCTCAAACCATTGCGGCACTGTCTGGCCACGAGACCCTTGGCGAATTTGTGATTGCTTACGAGCCAGTTTGGGCAATTGGAACCGGAAAGGTTGCCACCCCGCAGGAAGCAGAAGATGTTTCCAAGGCGATTCGCAAGGCAATTACCGAGAACTTTGGTGCTGAGAGCGGTCAGAGCCGCATCCTTTACGGCGGTTCAGTGAAGGCAAACAACGTCGCAGGCTTCCTAGCCTCCGGTGAAGTCGACGGTGTGCTTGTTGGCGGAGCCAGCCTGGATGCCGAAGAATTTGCAGGCATTTCGCGCTTTCAGAAGCACATAGTTCTATAATTTGACGAGCGTTTTACACGCAAAACCTAAGGAATCCTCATGGCTGCTCTACAAACCGCGCTACTGGTGCTGCTGGCAATCACCAGCGTGCTGCTGATCTTGCTTATCTTGCTTCACAAGGGTCGCGGTGGCGGTGTTGCTGACATGTTCGGTGGCGGAATGTCATCAACCATGAGCTCCTCCGGTGTTGCAGAACGAAACCTCAACCGAATCACAATCGTGCTAGGCCTTATTTGGGTGGTAGTAATCATCGTGCTAGGCCTGTTCACCAGATTTGAGTGGGTATAAATTGACCAATTCAGCATCCATTAGAGGTGCTCGCGTTGGTGCTGGCCCAATGGGCGAGCAGGACCGTGGCCACAAAGTAGAGCGAATCGCAAGAGACTTTTTCTGCTCCAACAACCACCAGTCCACCCAGTACTTTGCCGCTACGGT
>JACCDJ011816185.1_pt1 | contig 10622 bp, 7 predicted proteins | sample 7444481 | NCBI WGS metagenome assembly JACCDJ01 (sample SAMN15323435, study PRJNA562643) | freshwater metagenome | isolation source: river surface water | place: USA:Blue River Watershed | collected 2017-08-15 | reverse complement strand
TTGTTAGTTCAACGCGAAACATTGCGTTAGGTAGAGCTTCAGCTACAACGCCTTCAATTTCGATGGCGCCATCTTTGCTAGCCAAAAATTTACCTTCTTCTCTGTTATCTCATAAAACGAACATGGTCGGACCAGCCTGAAATCCTGTGGATTCTCGTCTGGACCGAAGGGTGAGTCTAAGGCAGAGCCCCTGTTTAAGGGAAATCGGCCTCTTATAGCCCCGAATCTGACCCAATGCCCCTATTGGTTTGGCTCAACACGCAGAAATTCTTGCGGCCAAGCCTTGGCTAAGCCTGGAAGTCATCTCTGCGGACCCAGGTCACAAGAACCCAGAGCGAGCAGATCAAAGTCAGGATTAGAGATGGGAAATAGAAGATCTTGTCGACCAGGATGCCAATCGGAGGATCACCCGGCATTAGTCCACGCAAAGAGATCAGTGAATATGTCAACGCTGCTGTCCACGTTAGTGATGAGAGTGAAGGAGGACGTCTTCCATTAACAACCATATGAGTCAAGATTCCAACTGATGTCATAGCAGTAACCATCAAGAGCAAGATGATCGCTACCAATAATTTGGTTGAGTTAGATCGGGTTGCGGTAAAGACCGTTGAAGATTGCCCATTTGTAAACTCGTTCACTGCAAGATCAAATGACTCTTCATCGGCCATAGTGACTGTCTTATCTGGATCTGCCCAGAGACCATGCGTCATTTTGATATCGAATGTATCAATGTTCTTTGTGTAGTCCTGAGGAAGAATATTGAGTGAAGATTCTTCGCCGATCACGCTAATTGGGACTTCAAAGTTATATAGATCAAGTGGATACCAGCTAACCTTGGAACGAGTTCCAGCACCTGGCTGCTCATCTATCTGAACGTTAAACCCGCCCGTAGGAACATCTTTCTGAAATTCATAAACATTCGTTCCACCGTTGCTGCCACCGATAACTGAATCCACATGAATGCTTACATCTTGAGTAGGAATCCAACCACTCTTAAATTGATAGCCAATCTCATCTGCTTGCGGCCACGGCAATACACGAGCCTCCGCAGTTCCTTCCAGAGGATTAACACCAGTAATTTGAATCAAGAGATCAAGTCGGTTATCTGGGCTCATCTCAATGAGCTTGTCAGCAATCGCTTTACTATCCCCTGCCGGACTTTGCGAGATGAAAAATACAATCGCAAGATAAGCAATTGCCAGCGCCATGATGGACTGGAAGAAGCGATTTCTCATAAGACCCATAGCTCAACTCTTCTTTTTATAACCAGAAGGACATTTAGGGGCTACAGCCGTAACTTTCTTAGTCGTCTTACCCTTTACGCAGGTGATAGTTGTTTTCTTAGCTGTAGTCACTACTTTATCCTGGGTGAATTTCACCTTAAGCGTCGGTGTCGAGAATCCGAACCCATAGGCACCAAGGTGAATCCATTTATCTTTTTGGCTTACCACGATAGTAGCCACCTGGGCTTGGCCATCGGCAGAAACAACACTAACAGTTGCTCCAATTGGAGCTTTGGTAAAGCCATAAAGGCAGCGTGCAAAGTCTGTATCGATTGTTAGATCGTAGGTTCCTTTGAACTCTGTTCCATCTGCAAGGTAGTGAGGTGCGAGTACTTTGTAATCCAATGTTTGCTCAGTCTTATTAAATACTGGCGGACCTGCGATATATCCCGTGGCATTAGTTGTAACGATTCCTGAGACTCGATCGGTAGTGGTTGAACAATTGTTTTCAAACTGTTGTCCAATAGAGCTCACCATCCACATGGTTGGTGCCGCTACTGCTTTATCCTTAAGAATCGGTAGCCAGAGAGCAACCTCTTCCATAGATTTTGAATCTTTTCCAGGTGCGCGAAGGACGCTATTCCAGAAGGCTTGTGGACAGGGACCAACATAATCTGCCGGCTTACTTGGATCCAAACACTTTCCATAAGGATTTCCACCATTGAGTTCCTCTACAGGCATTGCATTGTAAAAAGCCTTTAACTTTTCAGGTGTTGTAGCCTTTTCGAGCCATCCGAAAATTACTGGAACTCTTACAGCCTTCCCACTTACCTGAAGGATTTGTCGCCCTGCGGAATCTATCGAGATTGCAGACTCAATATTTGATACTCGACCATTGAGCCATCCATTTACTTTTGCTCCAAGGCGAACTGTAAGACCAAATGTGACATCAAGAGGAAGTGCGTGAGGTACTGCATTTTCAGTGGCAGAACACTGAATTGGGCAGCCACCACTTCGGTTCTTGGTATAGATACTGTTATATGAAGCAAGATCAATTTCTGGCCGACTTGGTTCAAAAGATCCTTTTTCTATAGAGACAGCGTGTATCTGTGCGTTGAATGTGCTTGTTCTAAAGCTTTTCGTTTGCGGTAATTTGTTTCCATTAAGCACAACACTGATCAGGTAGTTATCTCCTCCAGCATGTGGAGCACCAGGAATCTTTACCAAATATGTTGTATCACCATTCGGGAGACCGACGCTTGAATCCCCGACAAACTCAAAAGCGTTTTCGGCTGGAAAGTTTCTAACAAACTCAACTTCTAACTTAGTTCCGTTTGCTTTTGTCGCACTGACTTCCATTACACAGTTGTCGTCGGCAGAATTTTCGCAAACCGAGAGTGCTGCAGCATAAGTTTGAAACTCGTCGTGGGGACATTCACTATCTTTGTAATTCTTACAGGCTTTAACTGCCAAGACTTTGCCACGATCCGTCTGATACTCCGCAGCTTTTATTGAGAGTAGGTATGAACCTGGAGATTGATCACCTGTGTCCTCAACCATGGCGATACCCCACGAAGGTTCCGTCGTGGGTGGTCCAGACTTGTACCACTGCTCGTCTGTTGCAGCATGGGCCTGAGGCAGAACAAATGAAGCCAGGAGACTAACAACAGTAAGACCTCTTATAAACTTCTTCATCAAAGCTACGCTTTTTTCTTAAATCCGCTTGGGCAGGTTGGCTTAACGGCCGTCACCTTCTTTACAGTCTTACCCTTTACACAAGTAATTGTCACCTTCTTCGCGACGACAGGCTTTTTGGTTGCAGCAGGAGTTGGCGTAGGCGTTGGCGTAGGAGTTGGTTCAACTACGACTTCTTGAGTTAGCTTCGCCTTGATAATTGGTGCCGAGAATTCAAAGTTCTTGGCTTGAAGATAGAGCCAGCCATTTCGCTCCCCAATAAGTGTGGTTGCAACTTGTGGAGTTCCATCAGAGCTTGTGATTGAAATGGTTGCATTAATTGGTGCCTTTGAGAATCCGTAGACACAACGCGCAACATCAGATCGCATGACCAGATCATAGGAACCCTTGAAGTCTTTATCTTTCGAATCATAATGAGGGGCAGCAACCACATAGTTCAGAGTTCCCTCAACTTTATCTAGCGTTGGTGGGCCAGCAGAATACTGCGTCGCATTTGTCGTCACGATTCCAGATACGCGGTTTCCATCCCTGAAACACTGACTGGATCCCTCCATCTCGCCTTGAGACAGCGTTCGAACGGACCAAAAAGACAAGAGTGCAGTCGCTTTATCGTTAACAAATGGAATCCATAACTTGAGTTGTTCCATACCTGCGGGAGAAAAAGGAGTTGGTCCATAAATATTATTTCGCTTGAGAGGATCTGGATCCTCGGCAGAACGGCCACCTTGAACGTAGTTAGTAGGATTGTTTAAGAAGTTTGGATCTTTCTTATATGCACCGGTTGTTACGTCATACTCATCCTTTAGCTTTTGTGGCATTTCAGGATAGGTATACATCTTATACACAGCAGGAACGGCTACCGGAAACCCTTGCATCTCAATTGAAGTAACTCCTGCTGCTTCAGAAAGTTGAATATCTGGATCTGATACACGACCGTGCATCCAACCGTAAGGTGATTGCTTTGATCGAACCTTTACATAGAACTTAATGCCGGCTGGGAATGCGTAGCGTTGTGCGCAGAGTCCTTCTTTATATGAAGAGGCAATGCAGTAGTTGTCTCCAGTGAAGCCAGGTCCCTTTTTTACCCAAACATCTTTACCTGTTGGGTTTCCGCCTTCTCCAGCCTTCATTGGCCCCCATCCCGTGTCAGCGTCACCCAAGCCTGTTACAGGTTCTAGTTTTACTGGGGAGAGTTGTACGGAAAAGTCTGTCATACGAATCGAATCTAAATTACGTGCGCCGCCAGACATGAGCACTGAAAGGTAATAACTATCGCCACCATCATGAGCTGCCGATGGGATTGAAAAGATGCTTCCCGCAACACCACTTGGCAGGTTGTAGCGAGGATCTCCCTCAAATTGATTTTGTGCAGTTGTTGGGAAGTAACGGTTAAAAACCGCACTTGTTTTTTTACCCGACTCATCAACCACACCTACATCTTCAGTGCAATTTACATCTGTTGGTCCAGTACAAAAAGGAACTACAGCCTGATAGTTGATATCTCCGGAGGCACACTTAGGATCCTGCAGGTTGTCACAGCTTGGATCGCTCGCGGGGTAGCGCTCATAGCCCTGATTCGGAACTAGCGCAGACCCAACTTCGCCAGGGAAGCTATCAAGAAATTGCATAATGACTTGGCCACGCTCCCCGTTATTAGGAATTGACCAGAAACGTCCTGGGTCACCAACTGATTCAATTGCAGCACTTCCAGAGGCTGCACCTGAAACTGCAAGAACGGTAGCAATAAGTAGTGAGACTGATCTTTTTAGTTTCATTTTTTCTTATACCCCGATGGACACTTTGGATTGACAGCTGTTACTTTCTTGCTTGTTTTACCCTTTACGCATGTAATCGATATCTTCTTGGGTGCTGCTGGTTTGGCTGAAGCGCTTGGTGAAGGAGTCGCAGAAGGTTCGGGAGTTGGTGCTTCTTGCGAGAGCTTGACCTTGATGCTTGGAGTGGAGAAGGTGAAGCCAGCCGCTGTCATTTTTAACCAGCCATCCTTCTCATTAATCACTGTTGTAGCAACTGAAGGTGTTCCATCAGAGCTAGATACCTCAATCTTTGCCTGAATTGGCGCTGATCCGAAACCGTACAAACAGCGCGCGACATCAGAGCGGAGGTTCAATTGGTAATAGCCCTTAAAGAGCTCTCCCTTAGAATCAAGGTGGGAAGCGCCAACAGTGTAGTTAAGTGACTGTTCTGCTTTATCAAATTTCGGTGGACCATCGCTGTAAACGACTGCATTAGTTCCGATAACACCTGTGAAACCTTTGCCGCGTACACAATTCTGGGATTCAAATGGAAGTTCGCCACGGATAGTTTGCGCAACCCAGAACGATCTCATCGCAGCGGCTTTGTCATTCAGAAGCGGGAGCCAAAGATTCATCTCCTTAATTGCGTAGTCACCCGAAACTTCTGATTTCGTAAGCAAGGTACGTGAATTAAGGTCAGTAGTTGTAAAGTCCTCATAACCCCTAGTAGTTCCACCTGCACCAACAGGATAAAGGTCTTTCAAGGCCGTTGGTAATTCACTCCATTTAACCCAACCGTAGACAGAGGGAATACTTAATGGTTTTGCAGAGATCTCAACCACTTGCGAATTATCAGCAGCGGTGCTCATGACAACATTTGCATCTTTCATTCGACCATGTAGCCAGCCTTGGACTGGCTGACTTAAGCGAACCTTTAAAAAAAAGATTTTCTCTAAATCAAAAGCGAGTCTGTAACCGCACAAACCTTTCTCAGCAATTTGGCAACCCTTTTCAATATAATTGGTGTTGTGGCCCGGGCCATACCCATCTCCACGTTTGGTCACGTTTGCAACAGGAACATCGTATTCTGGTCCGGTAATTTCCTTGATCGGCTGAATCGTGGCTAGAAATGATTCGAAGTTTGCTTTCTTAGCACCATTGCGCAAATCCATATAACCATTTACGCCAACGCTTAGTGCATATGTCTCAACTACCCCACTCTTATTTGTAAGCGTCCAAGTGTTTGGTCCATATCCAGTTGGGATAAATTTAGATTTGTCACCCTTAAAGACTGGGCCAGGAACCCAGTTTCGCTGAAAGGTTGCTAAATCATCCATCGAGCCACTTTCAGTCTTAACTCCAAAGGATTCGATGCAGTCTGTCTCGGCATCACTTTGGCATTTTGTAAAAATTGAGGTGAAAGTAAGCGCGTCTATTTCTGAGCCGGTGCATTCTTTGGTTTCGAGGGAGCTGCAGAGATACATGTTCTTTGGCATCTGTCCGCCTGATGAATGGACCATCGCGTATAAAGAGCTGGGCAGAGAATAGGCAATGGAATTATCGGAGTTATAACCCATCCAGCCAGCCTCTTGCTTAACTGTTGGATAGAAGTTCTCTTCTGGGACTTCGGCAGCTACTGCCAAAACTGGGAGCGCAACCACTACTGAAGTGAGAAAAGAAAGGACTCTCATTCTTTTCATAGCGATTAATGACTCCCCTAGATATAGATGACTGTTTTGACTTACCAAACTGATTGGGATTGGCCCCGGCCGCATTGTTATCTGCGACCGGGACCTCTCACCCATTTCTTTGGAGGAAGAAGTGCTTAGCTCTTCTTTGTGTAACCCTTTGGACAGGTTGGCTTTACAGCAGTGATCTTCTTAACTGACTTGCCCTTGACGCATGTAATTGAAGTCTTGTTCAACATGGTCTTTGTTGGCTTGTAGCCAGCCTTGATACCGATCTTTAGCTTTGGACGTGAGTACTCAAAGCCTGATACATCGATGATGATTCTGCCATTCTTAACTGAAACGCTCTTGAGCGCCGCAGCTGTTCCACCTGCTTCAGTAGTTAATGTGATTTGAAGTGCTGTTGCGGCATCGTTTGGATTCTCCAAGCCCCATAGTAACTTCGCATCGTTTGTAGGAATGATGGCCTTGTAGAAGCCCTTGTTCACAGTTACTCCATCTGGAGCAAAGTGAGGTGCAGCAGCCGACCATGTGAATTCCTTAGTCTCGTTATTCCAAACTGGTGTTGAAAGTCCGCAGACACCGTTAGAACCGATGTACATGTCGCCAGAAGTTCCTTCGACACCGAAGCCGGTGCGATCATCATTCTGTGCGTATGCAATCATCTGGAACTGGCGAACATTCGCCTTTGAAATACCAGTTTCACCTGTGCAGTCAGCAGCCTTAGTAGCCAACGGAACAGTGACAGCTGATCCAGTGATTGAGATCGAATTGTATTCACCTTGTGACTGCTGATCGATGATGATGTCAGTACCAACACCGATGGTGACACCGGTCTTCATATTTCCGATGCGAACTTTCACTGTGATCACTAGATCTGGATCAAGTCCGATTGCATAGCTCTTATTACCAACGAGTCCTGCAAGATTTACTTTCTTATCTTTGTCAGTAAGTGTTGGAAGTACATCTGTAAAGAGGATGCTTGTGACGAACTCGTTTGCTGCGCGGGCTTCAACTGAAAGTCCGTCATATCCGAGTGCGCCGAGATTGAGTTCATGCCAACGTGGGTGTGTCCAACGACCAGCAAGAGCGCGACCAGCTTCTGCTGGTGTGCTTACGGCAATACCTGGATCTGGGGCACCAGGTGCTGTCTGAGCCAATGTGGCTGCTTCAGCAGTTGCTGTCTCTGTTGTTGGAGTTGTTGTAGTTGATGGTGCTGCAGGATCAGCTTGTGGAGCTGCTGCAACTGATCCGGCAACTGCCCAACCATTAACCAATGCATTCTGTGAGACCCAGATTGGAATAATCAATCCTTCGGTCTCTTTAAATGTCTTAGTTGCTGCATCATATGTTGTTCCAAACTTTGGACGCTGTTGTAGGGCAGCCAAATCAGCAAGATCAACGAATGTGCTTCCTGTGAATTCTGTGATGTTACGTGCTGCATCAGCTGCAGTTGGCATCAACCAGTAGAACTTAACTTCGTTATCCTGAATGATTCCGACGGCGCCCTTAAAGCACTCACCGAAAGTCTTCTTAACGTTTGTCTTAGTAGCAGGATCCCAACACATTTGTGGGTAACTGTAAGCATCTAGTGGCTTGTTAATGTCATAGAGCTTGGTTACTGGATCATACTTAGCGCCCTGCTCTGGGAAGTTTGCGGTTCCAAGTAGTGACGAAAGATCGCGCAACTCAGCTTTTCCGGATGCGAATACATCGCGCTGATACTGTGATGTCCACCAGTTGTTGTCGATAACTTTTCCACCCTTGATTCGTGCCATTGGCGCAAAGAAATCTGTTGGTGGAGCTTCTTGTGGGACAGCTTGTCCGGATGGTACGTAGACCAAAGGAATCTTCTGTCCTGATGCTGTTGTGAGTGAGACACTTTCAACGCAGTAGATTCCATTTTGGACTACGCATGGTGCCATATTTGTTTTTGGTAGACGGATTGTGTCTGCACTTGCAGGCGTAAGCCCAAATGTCAGAAGACCGGCCACTAATGCCAGGGCGCTAACCCCGGCGGTGAGTGTTCTTTTCACTTTTCCCCCATTGAGACGGTTGCCAGCAACGCACTGGCGGTTATCTATGCAACCGCTATTCTCGGGGATTTTTATGCAGTTCGGGAAGGGCTTTAGGCGGGATCTGGCATAAAAGTAGTCATCTATGGTCAAAAACTATGAGTTAGCGGGTGTTGGATAGGTACCAATTCCACTGCCAGTCGACTCCGACTTCAGGCAGCAGCGAATCCTTAAACTCCTCGAAGGTATAGACCAGTTCGGCATACCCACCAGGGAGAACAGTTGTTGGTCGGGTATCACTCACAAGCGGTGAGTTATCCGAGAAGATCGCAAGAGATGGCGAAGTCGAGATCAAATCTCTTGTTCTGTTTTCAAATGAAATCTGCCACCTGATTGGACACTGGAACTTACCGCAACGCTCCCATGAGACTTTAAGACCGACGGCAGTTAATCCGCCAAGGGTGTCACCCAAACCACCTGCTCCACTGATTGCTCCGAGATCACCCACAGATGGCTCCCATGAAACTGGGTAATCCGAGATGAGTCCATAAATTTCTGGGCGAGTTTGTGCATTCGATCCAAGATCTACGGGTGAATCTGAACTCTGCACAATCGTGCTCGGACGTACGAGTTCGTAGATTCCAATACTTGCAAATCCGATAACAACAACACCAACCACGGCTGTGATGGCACGCATAATTCGCTGGCGACGAACGCGCGCGATGATCATTGGAGCAAGATCTACATTCTCAAGTGGCCCGAGAGACATCCATTGGATCTCGCGCTTAATCAGAGGATCGATATCACTCATTGTTATCCACCACCTCTGCTACGACTATTTCGGAATCATTTTCGATTTTCGACTTATTTGTTAATTCTCTACCAGTAGAACGTTCAAGTTCGGGAGTTAATTCCACATAAGCAGCGACGGCTGCCTTACCGCGTGCAAAGTGTGAAGCCACAGTACCCATTGGCATCTCCATTATTTTTGCGATTTCACGCAAGTTCATACCGTGTTCAAAGTAAAGAACAAGAACTGCGCGCTGAGATGCAGTTAACGATTTGAGTGCTGCTTGCACCAAAAGGCGCTGGGTTACATCTTCGCTTTCATCGACAAGTTGGCGAATATCATCTGCCAAATCCCAAGTGGTCTCTTTCTCTTGCTGCTTTCGGAGCCACTTGCGGCGCATATCAGCATGGCGTGAGACCATCACGCGCATTAAATAAGCTTCTGGATTTTCATGTTCGCGGATCTTGCTCCAACGCTTGTAAACATCGGCTAAAGCTTCTTGCAGAACATCTTCAGCATTCTGTGTATCAAAACAGATCATTTTGGCAGCGCGCAGAAAAGACTTCTGGTTCTCTTGGAGCCAGATAGTAAATTCGATCTGATCGCGAGTGCTCACGAGGACATCCTAGAGGGTGCAAGAAAGGTGCTGGCCAGCAGGATCGAAAGGGCGATAAAGACTGCGCCGGTACCAGAACCGGCTGCTAAAACTCCAGCGCCAGCCGGCACGATGAATTGTCCTAAGCGATTACCAGTCAAACGTGCGGAGACCGCCAAAGCTCGCTCCTGCGGAACGGTCAACTGCGAGACAACTGACATTGTTAACGGCTGACCAACTCCAAGTGAAAATCCAGCGATAGCAACAATTAGGCCTAGTGTTATTGGATTTGGCGCGAAGGCCATCGCTGCACATGCGAACACAGAGAGGGTATTACTACCAACCAATAACTGTTTAGTTGAGAAGCGTGCACTTAGGCTACCTAAGAAGTAACGAGAAGTCATTGATGTAGCTGCTCGAATTGAGATGATCACACCGATAGAAAATGCCGAGAATTGATTTTCGCTTCCATAAAGTGGGAGAAAAACTACCAAGATGTCAGCTGTAGACGAGATCGCGAGGGAGGCGTAAATGGCGGCAAACATTCCAGGTTTTTTCATGAGAGCGCCGGCGGAGCGAAGCGTTCCCTTCTCACTTTTTGCTGCAATGACAGTAGGCGCATCTGCACGCCAAGAGATCACTGGAATCATTGCTAAGGCAGAGAGAGCAAGGGCTAGCGCAAATGCTGCACTCGTAGATTTTGGAATGACGCCTGTAGAACCGGCAACTAAGGTTGCCAAAATTGGGCCGATCATTTGACCAAGTGATGCGCTAAAGGTGTACTTTCCAAAGTACTCATCGTATTTATCTGTTGGGCTCTTGAGTGCAACCATTGTTTGCCCGCCAACCATGCAGGCCAAAT
>JACCDJ010490669.1_pt1 | contig 10622 bp, 10 predicted proteins | sample 7444481 | NCBI WGS metagenome assembly JACCDJ01 (sample SAMN15323435, study PRJNA562643) | freshwater metagenome | isolation source: river surface water | place: USA:Blue River Watershed | collected 2017-08-15 | reverse complement strand
GATAAATTAATGCGACATGTGGCGATAGGCACTGAGTTATTATTATCAGACAATTTCCATTTACGAGTAGGCTACAATCATCAGCGCAGAAGAGAATTATATTTAGAGAACAAACCAGCTACGGTAGGCTTCTCATGGGGCTTTGGCATCCGGATAAAGAAAATCAATATCAGCTATGGCTCAGCAGAATATCATGTGGCGGGCAATAGCAATATGTTCAGCATCTCTGTAAATCCGACCGATTTTTACAGAAAGAAAAAAATCAACTCTTAAATTCTTACCTTTGCGACGATGTCGCGTGAAAAAATCAACATAGCCATCGACGGATATTCGTCGTGTGGTAAAAGCACTTTGGCCAAGGCATTGGCGAAAGAATTCGGTTATGTATATGTTGACTCAGGCGCCATGTATCGCTGCGTTACCCTCTACTTCTTACAAAATAATATTAATTTAAGTTCTGATGATGCTATTCAAAAAGCACTCAAAGAAATTGAAATTGATTTCGAAGAAAATAAAGTTTTTTTGAACGGGGCGGATGTGAGCGAAGAGATACGCAGTATGCAAATTTCAAATGCCGTGAGCAAAGTGAGCGCCATCAAAGCCGTTCGACAGGCGATGGTTTATTTGCAACAAAACATAGGCATCAAACAAAACTTGGTGATGGATGGTCGAGACATAGGTACGACGGTATTCCCCAAAGCACAGTTAAAAATATTCATGACAGCGCACCCGATGATCAGGGCGCAGCGCAGGTATAAAGAACTACTAGAAAACGGCAAATCGGTACCACTCGACGAGGTGATGGCGAATCTGAATATGAGAGATTATGAAGATACGCATAGAGAGGAAAGTCCTTTAGTGCAAGCGGAAGATGCGGTGGTGTTGGATAATTCGTTCATGACGCCGGTGGAGCAACTGGAGTTTGTGAGGGAGAGGTTGAAGGTGGTGACTGGTAACTAGTGACTGGTAACTAGAAGGTACAACGTATTCAGTATTCCGTATTCCGTATTCCGATTCACGATTTTTGAAATACGTCACGTTGGTTTTTACTTGTAACCGTAGGGGCCGATTTTATCGCCCCCTACAGGTGCTATACATATACATTGTGACGAAAATAAATATCCAGAATCGGAATACTGAATACTATTTTTTAATCAGTGTGCTTTTAACAACCGCATTACTAATTTCGATTACTAAACAATAAATACCTGCTGGGTAATTCGATAAATTAATTGATTTTTCTAATGGCTGTATCTTAATTTCTTGTCCGATGGAATTGAATAATTTTATTTCTAAAATTTCTTCGGATGATTCGATATTGAAGATGTTATTGCTAGGGTTCGGGTAAATTTTCAGATCAAGTTTTTTTGATTCTTCAATATTTGTGGTATTGCAAATAATATAATTCAACTTTTTCCAAATTTCATTATTGAATATCATTGGCAATTCTTGTCCGTTTAAGGGCGCATCACCCATTCTTATCACCACTATTTTCTGACTCGGCACTACGTTTACTATTTGTCCGTTTTTACCCAAAGCTGAAAACAAATCACTCGGCGCATTCGGTAATAAAGGTCCGTTAAATACCAATTGTGAACTAGGTAACATGAAACTTGATTTACCATTCAACCACCATAAATAACCATAAGCATTATTCAGATTTTGTGAGCTGTTGGTCATCGCTGTTTTATAATTTTCATCTCTTAAAACAGTATCGGTATTCCATATGAAATTATTCATCGCCAACAATCCGAAGCGAGCCATCGAACGCGCATTACTTACATAAACATTATTGTACCCCTGCTTAATATACAATCCACCCATACCGATTTTTGATTTCAAATAGCTAGTACAAAATACATTCAAACTCAAAGAGCTTGAGTTCTCAATCACTTTATCTAAGAGGGTATAAGGGGCATTGTGATATGCCCAACGAGTGTCGGGTGCTGTTAAACAATTTAAACAACTAGGCTCTGTACAATCTTTATCGAATACAATATCATTTAATCCGCTCGTCATTTTTAATTGATGAATGACTTTTATTTTTCCTTCATCAGCATCGGCACAGCTTGTAAAATTTTCGCCTATGTATTTACTCGAACTATCGTTGATGTTTAAGAAATTTTTTTCTTGAGCGATACCTACTAAAACACTTGTTAGTGATTTACCTGCGGATGCCCAATACCATAAACTATCTTTCGTAAATGAGCCGTAATATTTTTCTATGACTATTTTACCATTTTTTAATACGATGAATGCCTTGCTATCATTATCGCCTACATAATTTAATAAATTTTGTAAGCTATCATCACACCAATTGAGTTCTGTGAATGATAAGGTATCCCATGTATTACCAATGATCGGAGGGAAGTATACACTTTGTGCTTCTGACTTTTTATTACTCAAACAAAAAGTCAGAAATACAAAAAGGTATATTATTTTATTAAACATTTATTACAAGGTGAATGCTCTAGATATATTAAATCCTAAACGCATACCTCCATCAGCCCAAGAATCTGCTGTGCGAGGTATGAATTGATTTTCTGTAATACCTAATGAATTCGTTAAATGTATTTGAAATACGTGTCCGCCTGTCTCTATATCTAATCCAATACCCATCGAATCATAATAGTCAGTACCACGTGTAAACTTGTTTAAACGTGCCATGTATTCAAAAGTAATAGCAGCTCTTTTAGTAAACTTATATCGACCTAAAAATCCCAATGCATAAGTATCATTTTTATCAGATATTTTATCAACCTGATTAAAGTGTACCATGCTCGGAGTTAATTGCATCGATAAGTTCTCATTGAATTTTCTTGCAATCATAATCTGGTGTGCAAATGAATATCTTGAACTTGCATTTTTATATTTATCGATTCCTGATATTAAGGTTGCTGAACCTTTTAAGTTCGTGTAATATGCACCACTGAATACCGTAATACTGATTGGCATTGAGTTGTTATTATTCTGGCGTAACAATCTGTATTTTACGTAACCATCATAAGTCTTTTCTATTGATGTTCTACCTAATCCAAATTGTAATCTACCATCATAACTATACTCTAAACTCATGCGAATACTTGCACCTCCGTCTAAACCCCAGAAATCGTATGAGCCTGAATTGAACGGACCGAAACGGTGAGCAATTCTATAATCTAATGTTCTCTTACCACCCACTTCTATGGTATGTTGATTAATTAATCGTGTGCCTTTGAATGTTGCTATAACGGGTTCTTTTTCATTAGTCGGATTCATTTCCATTAACAATTGCATGGGGTCTGTGTCTTGGGCCATTGCAATGCTTGAACTGAAAAATAATAAACTAGCAAAAATATGTTTGTATGAAATTTTCATGTTGATTTTGATTAGGGATTTTTACCTGTGCTTAACCATTTGTCGATAAGTGCGATGTTGCAATCGTCCATTTTAGGACTGTTCTTAGGCATACGACTAACGCCATTTTCATGTTTTATTGACTCAATAAATTTACCATCAGCAATCGCTGCATCAATACCTGCTATATTATCTAACTGGTAAAAACCTGCTCCAGAAGCATTGTGACAAGCTGGATTATTAGTACCACAATTTGATTGCATTATTGGTAAAATATTTGTCGCAAATGATACGGTGATAGAGGTGTCACATGTAAGTCCGGCACCCGGATTTATTTCTTCGAAATTATCATAGTAGCATGAACTGATTACGGTGATGCTTGTTAAAATAAAAATGATATAAAATATTTTTTTCATATTACTGTTTTTTCGCTCCTTTCATAATCCATATATAAATTCTTTTGATATCATTGTCTAATAGCGGCGCAGATGGTGGCATCTTCTCCGGACCATTATCAGTGATTACTTCATATAGTTTAGATCCATTTGCATTACCTGGTTCTACTTCACATTCATCCATCACTTCTTCGTATGTAGTTAATGGAAATTCAGATGCTTGATCTGTTCCATGGCAACCATCCATACTGCAATTTGAACTGATAATTCTTTTGATGTCTGCTTCATAAGTTAAATCGGGCAATGATGCTAGATCTGGCTCATGTTTACACGAACTATAAGCAATTATTGTAAATAAGATGATGCTTATAAATTGTATTTTTTTCATTATAGGTTTTATTAATGTTCTTCTGTATGTTCTGTGCTATCAACAGTACTATTTTGTTGAGTATTATTTTCTCTTAGTTCTGATCTACGAATTTGTCCGCCTGATTTACCAACATTCACTAGTAATACGATACTTACTACTGCCATTGCCCAAGTAATTCTATTCGACCAAACATTTAGCTTATGTGATGATTGAGTAAGTAATAATGAAATCAATGCTAATGCACCTGTAATCTCAATTAGTATAAATGCTAACTCTGCTTCTTCTTCATGTTCTTCAATAGTAGACTCACTTACGCCTGCGTATTCTTCAACTTTATGCTCGGCTTCTTCACCCGAAACATATGCTGGTATAGTCATCACTGTAGAAAATACAATGATTGCTAATGCAACTAATTTTGTAACTCTCGAATGCAATAATAACGCTGCCGTTAAAACTAAAAATCCGATGATGAAACCAACTATAGGGAAGTGGTTTGTTAAGAGGTGAATGTAATGTCCGTCCATAAATTTAGTACTGAAGTAGCTAGTAGCTAGTAGCTAGAAATTTGTTATTAGTTATTAGTAATTAGTTATTAGTAGCTAGCCACCAGTCTAGCTACTAGCTACTAGCTACTGCGGTACTAATTTAATATATTACTGAGAAACTTCCTACATCATCAAAGCCTTTTCCTTTGACTGAGTAGAAATAGATTCCGGGTGGGACCACTTCGTTGTTGATTCGGCCATCCCATTCCCAGGTTGTTTGATTTTTTACCTCATACATTAACTTACCCCATCTGTTGTAAATGCTAATGCTTTCAATGAAACATTCTACATTTCCACCAGTGATTTTGAAGGTATCATTTTTACCATCGTTATTCGGAGTAAATACATTTGGTATTCTTCTCTTGTTAATGTCGATCTCTGGTATAGTGATTTGCACTCTCGATGTATCGCTACAATCTGTATTTTTATTTGCAATCAATGTAACTGTAAAAGTACCTACACTATCGTATTGATGAACTGGGTTATCGACTAATGATGTATCACCATCACCAAAATCCCAGACTAAGCTATCACTACCAATAGTCTTATTACTAAATGCTACTATTCTTGCACAACTATCGAATGAATAATCGAAATCTGTTTCTGGAATTTCGACTACATAAATAGTTACACTGTCATAACTTGTACATAAGTTATTAATTGCTTTAACATAGTACGTAGTTGTTACATCTGGTGATGCAATAGGGTTCGGTATGTTCCATTTATTTAATGTACCTCTTGGTGACCATTCATAAGTATTATAATCTGATCCGCTCGCAAATAATTGTATAGATGATCTTGCACAAATAATTCTATCTCTACCAGCGTTTGCAATTGGTAGCGTATCTATTAATACTTGTATTGAATATTCTCTTGTACAATTTACACTATCTGTAATTGCAACAGTATATGTTCTTTCTTCTGAAGCTATTGGGTTTGCAATGGTAGAATCATTTAATCCAGCTGCTGGTCTCCAACTATATTTTTCTCCTCCAAATGCTTGTAATTGTACAGTACCATTACCACAAATTAATGCAGGCTTTTTACTCGCGATGCCCTTCGGTATCGTTCGAATAGTAAAGACCATTGGTTTTGCACATGCTCCCTCGGTCGTGACCACAACAGTGACGATTATTTCTGTGACCCCTGTTGGTACGGTGTACTTAGGGTTCATGAGAGTGTTATCATCAAAAAATCCGACGTCTATACCTGTAGGCGTTACTGCAGACCAAGTATAATCGAGGTTCGGTACGTTAGAGGTGATGTTGAGGGTTAAGACAGTTGGCGGACATACAATCGTATCGTTCAGTTGACTTAAGGTGACTACAATCAATGGTGGTACATAAATAGTATCAACAGTATAATGATTGATACAACTATCATAAATTGTAATGATGTACATCGTTAAGCTGTCGGGTGATACGATTAAAATCGGACCGCCACCTACTATGTTTCCTAAACTATCTGTCCAGGTATATTGCAACTGCGAACTTCCACCTGCTGTTTTTACTAATTTATATAAAGTGTCACCCTTGCAATCGATATCTTTATATCCAGTGATTTTTAATGTATCAAAATCACTTATTAAAACTTGTGCTTGAGAAGGTGCACAAATACTATTGCTAATAATTTTTATAATTACTTCTTCGTCTGCTTCAACAATGTTATCATCAACTGGCATGATTACTAAGTCTATGAAATTAGTAGCTGCAGGTATTACGATTGAATCTGTATTGATTGCTAAGTAATCATCAACCATTGTTGCAGTACCTGTAACTTCATAGTATATAGGTAAAGCTTTGCTCACATCCGCAGAATTTCTAATAAATCTAAATACTGCACTGTCGCATTTTTCTTGAACAATTGTACCAGTAGGTATCAGTTTTGAAACGCTTGCATCAGAACTTGTTTCACTTTTAAAACTTTGTGCTTCTATGAATATACCTGAATCGTAAGCTTGATCTTCAACATCGGCAATTGCAAATTTGATGATGTATGGTTCGCATGCTGTAAGGTTCTCTACAACTATTTCTATGACTGTTGTAAATCCATCGTATGCAATATTTGTTCCTGAAGAATTGTCAGTGTATAAATTTGCGTTAGTAGTAGAGTTGATTGATTTGATAGAGATAGGAGAGCTTGTACCTGGTACGTTTGCTACGTTTTGTTTACCTGTAATACCTTGTCCGCTTAAGAAAATACCAAAAACATCATTAAATGATTCGTTCACAAACTCTGGGTATTCTTCTGATGCGAAAACGATTTTGAATTTTACGGTGCTAGAGGCCGGAGAAAATTCAAACTGTAAGGATGCAGCGTCTTTGGTGACACCTTGTGTTAAAATTGAATTTAAATCTCCATCACCAATACCACTCGCTACAGTATTCGCATTATTACTGCTCGGTCCGATCGCATTATAAACATTACCTGTAGAGATAAGAATACCACTATCGATACCTAAGTTTGTATTCTGCGCATTGAAAATTCCAATTGCAGAAGTATCGCCTCTGAATATGACATTTCTGATGGTAACACCAGAACTAACGAGTACATCGTTAACTAATTTAGTGAAATTTTTTTCGGTGCGAATTACTAATTGAGCATTTGATTCTTGGTAGAATAAGCTCAAAAACACGAAAACAAAAATGCTATACAGCTTTACTTTAGTATACTTTTTCAAAATTTAAAAATTTCAGGGTATAAAAATACAAAGCAATATAGCAAAATATACGCCAAGAACTAACCCTGAACCTTTAATTCCATTTTTTCTGCGAAATGAGCACAATAATCTCTCAAATCTTCTACAATGTTTTTCTCACCTGTAGCCTTTAAAAAGCTATCGCCCATGGTCATTAATGTCTCGTAAAAGAATCTCTTCATTTCATCTACGGGCATATCTTTTGTCCATAAATCTAAACGTAAGGTATTCTGATACTGCTGGTCCCAAAGTGCCAAGATCATTGATTTGCAATCTACTTGTTGGCTACTCTCTGAGTCTGTAGATGACCATACAATTTTTTCAGGTAGCTTATTATCGTCTAACGTAACTTTAATGTTAATCTCTGCCGTCTTCATGCGTATTATTATCTTTTTGGTTTGTTTTTACTATGTCCCGTTTTTCTAGGTCCGTATTTCATCTTCGCCTTCTCACGACCTGTATAATTTACTTTTTCGTCTTTCTTCACTTTCTTCTCATGAAAAGCTCCCTGATAATCGGGGTTCTCTTTTTTCTTCTGATGGTCAATTTCTTTTGCCATCTCTTGTGCCTCTGCAAATGGCGTATCTTCAACAAATAATTCGCGTGGCACCTCTAATACTGGTATGCGCATGCGTATTAATTTTTGAATTTTGTTGAGGTGGTATTCTTCGGCCGGACTACAAAAAGTAATCGAGATGCCTGTTTCTTCTGCTCTACCTGTTCTACCTATACGATGCACATAATCATCGTAAATTAAAGGCACATCAAAATTAATCACATGACTTACCTTCACAACATCTATACCTCTCGATGCAACATCGGTACCAATTAAAATTCTAACATCTTCTTCTTTAAAAGCTTGTATAGAATTCATACGTGTATTTTGCCCTTTGTTTGCATGTATCACACGCACTTGCTCTTTACCATACACTCGCTCTGCATAATGATATAAGTTCTCAGCGATGGTTCTTGTTTTACAGAAGATGATAATTTTTTTAAACTCTTCGGCATTTTCTAAGAACGATTGTAAGAGATTTATTTTTGTTCGGATGTTGGGTGTCATGTAAACATATTGGCTTACTTTTTCAGCTGGTGTAGCCTGTGAAGTAATCTCTACCAAAGTCGGGAATTCTAAGAAGTCACCCGCCAATGATTTAACCTTGTCTGACATCGTCGCCGAGAACAATAAATTCTGGCGTTTACGAGGTACAATCTCTAATATTCTATAGATTTTTCTGATGAAACCCATGTCGAGCATCTTATCTGCCTCATCGAGTATCAATGTTTTTAAATCTTTTAATATTAAGTCGCCCGATAAATATAATTCTACCAAGCGGCCCGGTGTTGCCACTACTATATCTATACCTTTTGAGAGTATTTCTTTTTGTGTCTTCGGACCTAAGCCCCCATATAATACTGCCGATCTTAAATCGGTGTACTTAGCTAATGCTTGTATGTTCTCATGAATCTGTATTGCTAATTCACGCGTAGGCGATAATATCAATGCGCGAGGGTCCATACCCTGTGCATACTTCAACTTCATGACCAATGGTATTACATAAGCAGCTGTTTTACCAGTGCCTGTTTGTGCAACACCCATTAAATCTTGCCCATTCATCATCGGCGGAATTCCTTTTTCTTGGATGGGTGTAGGTTTACTATATCCCATTTCCTCGATGGCATTTAATAGCTGTTTGTTTAACTCAAACTTTTCAAATTCTTTTGACATTGTCGCAAAGATAAGAGTTATATTTGAGCATAATTATTTATATGAAATATCTAATCAAACAAGCCCTTGTTATAAACGAAGGAATCTCGAAGATTCAAGATGTATTAATTGAAAATGAACGCATTGCAAAAATTGCAGATCAGATTTCTGATGCGAATACAAAAGAAATAAATGCTGAAGGTATGTGGTTAATACCCGGTGCGATAGATGATCAGGTGCATTTTCGTGAACCTGGCTTAACTCATAAAGGCGAAATTTATACCGAAGCTAAGGCTGCAGTTGCAGGTGGTATTACCTCTTATATGGAAATGCCCAATACCATTCCCAATGTATTCACTATCGATTTATTAGAACAGAAGTATCAAAGAGCTTCAGAGGTTTCTCTGGCGAATTACTCTTTCTTCATGGGTACATCCAACGATAATTACGATGAAGTAATGCGCGTTAACCCTTTAACTACTTGTGGTATTAAAATTTTTATGGGTTCTTCAACTGGTAATATGTTAGTCGATGACCCTAATGTTTTAGAGAAGGTTTTTGCCAATGCTTCTACGATTATTGCGACGCATTGTGAAGATGAACAAACCATTAAAAATAATTTAGCAGCTGCTAAAGAAAAGTACGGAGAAGATATACCTGTTGAAATGCACCCAGTAATTCGTAATGCTGAAGCATGTTACCTGTCTTCTTCTTTTGCGAAAAGCTTAGCTCTAAAACATAATACTCGTTTACATATTTTACATATTAGCACTGCTATTGAAACTGAATTATCCGACAATAGCATTCCGCTCGAACAAAAAGAGAATTACTTCTGAAGCATGTATCCATCACTTATGGTTTACAGATGAAGATTATGCTACAAAAGGTAATTTTATTAAATGGAATCCCGCTGTTAAATCAGCTGCCGATAGAGATGCTATTTGGAAAGCTCTATTAGATGGTAGAATTGATGTAATTGCTACTGACCATGCACCGCATACGATAGAAGAGAAGTCGAGTAAGTATTCGTCGGCGCCATCGGGCGGACCGCTAGTTCAACATGCCTTACAGGCGATGCTAGAGAAAGTAAGTCAGAATATGATCAGCAAAGAAATGATGGTTCAGAAAATGGCCCACAATCCGGCGATTCTTTTCAATATTAACGAACGCGGATTCATACGTGAAGGTTATTATGCCGATTTAGTTTTGGTTGACCCTAATGCTGCTCAAACAGTTGATAAATCGAACTTATTATACAAATGTAAATGGTCGCCATTTGAAGGTTATACCTTTAAATCGAGCGTCAATTCGACCTTTGTCAATGGGCGATTGGTGTACCATAATGGGCAATTCGATGAGTCAGCAAAAGGTAAACGCTTATCTTTCAACAGATAATTGTAACCTTTTATTTTCTCAGAGGTATAAGTAAGCAAACAATTTAATATGCTTCACTTATTAAAAAACCTCGTTCGTATAAGTATGCAATTATTCAGCATCTTTTAAAAAATTGTGTCAAAAGCTCGTCATTTACAAAACAATGACGAGCTTTTAATGTATTCTCTATACATTT
>JACCDJ011718106.1_pt1 | contig 10624 bp, 6 predicted proteins | sample 7444481 | NCBI WGS metagenome assembly JACCDJ01 (sample SAMN15323435, study PRJNA562643) | freshwater metagenome | isolation source: river surface water | place: USA:Blue River Watershed | collected 2017-08-15 | reverse complement strand
GAGGAGGTGTTTCCAGTAGAATCATTTATACAAACAGATGCGGCTGTCAATCCTGGCAATAGCGGCGGGGCATTGGTCAATACCAAAGGGGAATTGATTGGTATCAACACCGCCATTGCATCGAGAACGGGTGTGTTCACGGGTTATTCATTCGCTGTACCCACTACCATCGCTAAAAAAGTTTCTACAGATCTCATTGAGTTTGGAAAAGTACAGCGCGCTTTCATTGGTGTTAAAATTTCTGAAGTGACGGAAGAGGTGGCTCAGTCAACGGGTCTCAATGAAGTGGCCGGTATTTATGTCAATGGCATTACCAACGGCGATTCTGAGATGAAGGAAGGGGATGTGATTTTGAAGGTAGGAGGCAGAGAAGTGAAGAACGTTCCTCAATTGCAAGAGCAAGTAGCCAAGTATCGCCCTGGCGACAAAGTGAAAGTAGGAGTGTGGAGAGATAAAAAATGGGTGGAAATTGAAGTGGCTTTAAAGAACAGATCAGGACGTGCGGAATTAAATGATTTTGCAGCGGATGCTGAAGCCAATTTCAGCTCTTTGGGAGCAGAGTTTGTTCAACCGACAGCGGAAGAAATGCAAAAATTGAGGATCAAGGGTGGGGCAAAAATCAAAACATTGAATCAAGGTAAATTGCGTTCAGCCGGCATACAACAAGGTTTTATTGTCACAAAAATCGATGATACCATGGTGGATGGACCCAATACCCTGAAAGAAGCGCTTTCGAGCAAAGCCAAAGGTGAAGGGATTTTGATTGAAGGGGTTTATCCCAATGGTACCCGAGCATATTACGGCTTTGGGCTATAATTCTACAAAAGGATAGTGATTATTTCTCCGGGGTGTCGTAAATTCGAGCCCCGTGAGAAATAAGATCAATATAGCCATAGACGGATACTCTTCTTGTGGAAAGAGCACCATTGCGAAAGCGGTTGCAAAAGGGTTAGATTATTTTTACGTGGACAGTGGAGCGATGTACAGAGCGATCGCTTTGTATGCGTTGCAGAACAATTGTTTCAAGAAAGATTTGAGCCTAGATGAAGATTTGCTTATTCGCTTGCTAGATCATGTTATTGTTTCGTTTAAGTATAACACGGAGAATGGTCAGCAGGAAATTTATTTGAACGGGGAAAATGTAGAAAAGGAAATTCGTTCCATTCAAGTTTCAAATCATGTTTCTCCTGTCAGCAAGATCAAAGAAGTTCGCCAAAAATTAGTGAGATTGCAAAAGCGCTTGGCAGAAGCCAAAGGAGTGGTGATGGACGGAAGAGACATAGGAACAGTGGTAATTCCGGATGCCGAATTAAAAATTTTCATGATGGCTGATCCTGCAGTGAGAGCGCAACGGAGGTTTGATGAACTAAAGGCCAATGGTTTGAACGTTACCCTTGAAGAAATTACGGCTAACCTTCAATCCCGCGATGAAATGGATGTCAATCGAGAAATTGATCCATTGCGACAGGCAGACGATGCAGTGGTGGTAGACAATTCTAATTTGACTTTAGAGGAACAATATCAATTTGTAATGGGCCAGGCAATCAAACGATTGGAAGGGGTTCATCAACAATAAGTCGTTATCATTTCATAAAGGTTTTATCTAAGTGAACGAAGTCTATGATTTTCTTTGAAAAGTGAAGGCATTTGTTCAGTTTTTTCATTTATTCGGATGTTTTGTTTTAACATCCTCTCTTTCATGGTCGCAGCCAGTATTCAGGCTTCAACCCACGCCGTGGGCTGATTCATTGATTAAAACCTTGAGTGTTGAGGAACAGATTGGGCAGCTGTTCATGGTGCCTGCTTGGAGTGACCCCAAACATCAGTATTTCAATCATGATCAGGTTTTATCATGGATTCAAGATTATCATGTGGGTGGAATTATTTTCTTTCAAGGAGGTCCGATTCACCAAATTAATTACACTAATTTGTATCAATCGAAATCAAAAATTCCATTGCTCATCGGTATGGATGCTGAATGGAGTTTGAGTATGCGCCTCGATAGTACTATTTTGTATCCTCGACAGATGACATTAGGCGCTATTCAAGATAAAAGGACAGTCTATGAATTTGCTCAAGAAAGTGCGCGTCAATTAAAAAGGTTAGGAGTGCATTTAAGTTTCTCACCGGTGGTGGATATTAACAACAACGCCAAGAATCCTGTGATTTCTAATCGTTCTTTTGGAGAAGATCGAAATCAAGTCCTAGAGGCCTCTTTGGCATTCATGGAGGGATTACAAAACGAGGGAGTACTGGCCTGTGCTAAACATTTTCCGGGCCATGGAGATACCAATACGGATAGTCATGAAGACATGCCGGTTATTCCTTTTTCAAAATCACGATTGGACAGTTTGGAGTTGTTTCCCTATGAGCCGATGATTCAATCTGGTTTGGCCAGTGTGATGGTGGGGCATTTATCCGTTCCTGCCATGGAGAATAGAAAGGGCATTCCTGCCACACTATCGAGATCCATCGTTACCGATTTGTTAAAAGGTGAGATGCAATTTCAGGGTTTAACCATTACCGATGCCTTGAATATGCAAGGTGTGGCCAAACATTTTCCGGCAGGACAAATGGAGGCATTGGCCGTTGAAGCGGGTAATGATGTGTTATTATTTCCCTCCAACATTCCCAATGCCATTGAGCAAATCAAAGCTCGCATGGACAGCGGATTTATTTCGACAGATCAAATAAGAGAAAGTTGTTATAAAATACTACAAACCAAGGAGTGGTGTAAATTGAATCATCCAAGCAGGATCTCGGAGGAGAATGTTTGGCAAGATATCAATGGAAAGCGAGCTGTGGATATCAATGAGAAGATAGTGGAACAATCACTCGTGTTGTTATGCAATCAAAATAACAGCTTGAAACAATTGCAGGATGAGCGCAGATCAAAGGTATTGGTGATGATAGGTGGGGATACCATTAACACCTTGGCGGCGACATTCAAGGAATATGTGAATTGCAAAGTGGTTCGTATGCCCAAGGACATTGATACAACGCAGCAGCAAATAACCATGGATTGGCTGAGTGAATTAGCGGCATTCGATGATGTTATTTTTGCTTGGGTCAATACTTCGAGCAAAGCCAACAAGCATTTCGGAATTTCTCCTCATCAAATGAAATGGATTGCACAATGGAAAACTAAAAGCAATAAGTGGTTTTTATTATTTGCCAATCCTTATGCATTGTCGGGATTGGATTCATTGGATCAGGTAAACGGAATTGCAGTGGGATTCCAAGATGACCCCATAACGGAAAGAGTGATGGCGGAAGCTTGCATGGGAGCACGCTCTTTCAATGGCGTATTGCCGGTGAGCATCAATGATCAATGGAAATCAGGTTGGGGCATTACTTCTTCTGGAGGCCAACTTTTGTCCAGAGGAGTTACCTCTTCTCTGAAAACATTGGAATGGGTAAAGACCAAAAATGTTGTAATTTCTAAAACCAAGGAGTATACGGAGAATTTTAATGATCAGTCATCTGCAAAAAATAATATACAGACACTGGTCAATTGGCCCGAAATGGATTCATTGGCCAATTTGGGATTGTCTTCTGGGGCCTATCCGGGATGCAGGGTATTGGTGGCTCACAAAGGCAAAATTGTATACGATCGATGTTACGGGTATTCGGATATGCATCGTCAGAGGCCGGTAAAAGATTCGACGATTTATGATTTGGCCTCGATAACGAAGTTAGCGGCTTCTAGTTTGGTGATGATGTATTTGGTGGATCATCAATTGTTGGATATTCACTTGACTTTAGGAGATTATCTTACTTTTCCCAAAAAGTCACCTTATGCCAAGTTGCGTGTCAAGGATATTATGATGCATCAAGCTGGATTGAAAGAATTTATTCCATTTCATCAGAAAGCAAATAGATTTTTAAGTACGGAGCTCTCAGGTTCAAATACATTGCCTGTGGCGGATCACCTCTATGCTGATTCTATGATAACAGCATGGATGCGGGATGAGATCTTGGCTACACCTTTGTCGGCAGATCCTGGAAAGCCGGGTGCATACAAATACAGTGATGTTGGATTTTTCTTCTTGAAAGAAATAGCGGAACGACAAACACATCGCAAATGGGAGGAGATTCTATCTACGGAGTTTTATCAACCGATGCAATTGAAGAGTTTTGGATACAATCCATTACAATGGGCGGATAGTTTGTACATAACGCCAACAGAATGGGATACATTATTTAGGAAACAGCTCATCAAAGGTTATGTCCATGATCCTGGAGCCGCTTTGATGGGAGGTGTTGCGGGGCATGCAGGATTGTTTGGAAATGCTTATGATTTGGCGAAGGTGATGCATATGTTAATGCGAAAGGGAAGTTTCGGAAACCATCAGCTCATTCAATCCAGAACTTTTGATTTATTCAATACAAGACACACCAAGGGTAATAGACGAGGTTTAATATTGGATAAACCCACGCTTGATCATATCGGAGGTTCTTGTTCCCCCTTGGCCAGTGATGATTCTTTTGGTCATACGGGTTTTACAGGAACCATGTGTTGGGCGGATCCAGAGAATGAAATTGTCTTCGTTTTTCTGAGCAATCGAATTCATCCGAATGCGGATAATAAGAAATTATTGAATTTGAATATTCGCACACAGATGCATTCTGTGATCTATCGTCAATTGTTGACTGAGCATTCATCGAAGTGATTAACTTTGCATCTACATGACGGGAAAATTGTTGCGTATAGGTATGGTGGGTTATCCCACCTTTGGTGGGAGTGGAGTAGTGGCAACAGAGCTAGGTATGGCGTTGGCCGAACTAGGCCATTCCGTACATTTTATTACCTATAGTCAACCTGTACGGTTGAATAAAGTGAGTAAGAACATTCGATTTCATGAAGTGAATGTCAGTGATTATCCCTTATTCGTTTACCCTCCTTATGAATTGGTTTTGGCCAGCAAAATGGTGGATGTTGTGAGGTATGAGCAATTGGATATTTTGCATGTGCACTATGCTATTCCTCACGCTTCGGCTGCTTATATGGCCAAGAAGATTTTGCAAGATGAAGGAATCAATATTCCTGTCGTCACTACTTTGCATGGAACGGACATAACTCTTTTAGGAAAGGATGATTCTTTTAAACCTGTTATCACTTTTGCCATTAATCATTCCAACCGGGTTACGGCTGTATCTCAAAGTTTAAAAGAGGATACTGAACGTTTTTTTGATACAAAAATCCCTATTGAAGTAATTCCCAACTTCATTCAATTCCGTGATCAATGTGAAATTTGGAGAAAGCAGTGTCGAAATGAATTGGTGGTAGGGGATGAAAAATTGATTGTACATACTTCAAATTTTAGGCCTGTCAAGCGAATATTGGATGTAATGGAGATTTTTAGGCTCATACGGGAACAGGTGAATTGCAAATTAGTGATGGTAGGTGATGGTCCTGATCGATATCGTGCAGAACAATTTGCTCGTGAAAATGGTCTGTCTGAATCTGTTTATTTTGTGGGAAATGTCAAAGAACCAGAGGAGATTTTAGCGGGTGCTGATTTGTTTTTGCTACCGTCAGAGTCAGAGAGTTTTGGACTAGCTGCATTGGAAGCTATGGCATTGGGGGTGCCGGTGGTTTCTTCTAATACAGGAGGACTCCCCGAAGTGAACAAGGAAGGGATTTCAGGAGGTCTTTGTGAGGTTGGGGATGTTAGGGGCATGGCAGACAAGTCGATTCATATTCTTCGTCATTTTGCTCAATTTTCGCAGGGAGCCAGAGAGACGGCGAGCCGGTTTGATCTTCCAATTGTACTTAATCAATATTTAAATTTGTATTATCAAAGTATATAGAATTTATGCCTATCCAAGAAAAGCAAATTTCAGATCGAATAAAGGTCATTAAAGATGGCAATGTCTCCATTCAAGTAGAAATTTCGCAAAGAATCCCCAGATGGCAGGAGTCTTTACTTTTAGCATGGTTGGGCGGTTGGACTTATTGCGGAGGTGTATTTATTTACTATGCCGTCGTCTCTCAGGCCACCTCGGATAAAATATTTTTCATTATTTCCAGCTCCGCTTTCTTATACTTTTTTGTCCGTATTGTAAAGGTGTTTTTATGGAGAGTGATGGGGAAAGAGAAATTGATTATTTCCTCTAATCAATTGACCATTCAAAATGCTTTTGGTAATTGGGGGAGAAAAGAAGTTTTAAAGCTATCGGTCATGCAAAAGATGGGCTTGATAAAATCCGACTCGGCTAATTTTTTCGCTTTCTTGGAAGATAGTTTTTGGGTGATGGGGGGGGAGAGAATTGGGTTTGTTCACGGATCCACACAATATCGAATTGGTAAACAATTAAATGTAAGAGAATCGGAATTGTTGCTTCAGGTGTTAGATAGTGCTATTCGCGCTTTTAGAAAGCAATAGCTCAATGGCTTTTACCGCCAGATAATACCCTTCCATTCCCAGTCCCGCAATGACTCCGTTACAGGCTTGAGCGGTTAGGCTGTGATGCCGAAAATGCTCTCGCTGATGAATATTACTGATATGAACCTCTATTTTGGGATATTTCATGGCCATGAGCGCGTCATGAATGGCTACACTGGTATGTGAATACCCCCCCGGATTGATGATCAACGGACAGGAGTTGCGGATACAATCATGAATCACCTCGATGATTTCTCCTTCAATATTACTTTGGAAGAAGGAGAACGAAACTTTTGGATTTTGAGAGACGAGGTATTCTTCCAGGTCCATCAAACTTTTGTCTCCATAAATTTCTTTTTCTCTGGAGCCCAGTAAATTCAAATTAGGTCCGTTGATGATTTGAATTTTCATTCTTGAACCATCAGTTTTGTGGTTTCATTTTTCCAAGTTTGCTCAGTGATACTGACTCCATTTTTGAAAAAATAAGCTCCCGTAGTGGACACAATTTTCTTGTAAATATAAGTTTTGCCCCCTACGGTCATGGTTCTTTCTAATACCTTTTTATTCCCCATGTCATAAGATCGTTCTGTTATTGAAGATTCATCAGACAGCACAGCTTGCTCGATTTGAGCTCTTGTCTGCTGCTTGGGTTGTTGCACTCCCGCAAATAGCTCTTCTCTTTTCTGATAGGACTTTTCTGCTGCGGTTATCTTTTTTTCACTTAAGGTAATTTGAGTTTGATATTTACTATCGTTTAAATCAGAGAGATTATTATTTCTGTTGTCTGATCGATCTTCACTGAAGGCGTACAAAGATTCTTTTTGGCTTTGTACATCAGCGGCTTTCACTTCTGATCTGGAATCAGCGGCTTGTTTTAGATATTCATCATTTTCGTTGTAATGAGCTATTTGCTCTTGATAATTTTTGGCATTTCTTTTTTGAATCTCATTGCCAAAGCTCACACCGTTTGCGGCCTGCTCTTTTTGCATTTCAAAAGTTCTTTCATTTCCTTCACGACGGGCATTAGAGCGGGTTTTGGAGGTTTCTTCAGCTTCCTTAAAGTCCTCTTTTGATTTATCGAGTTGATTCCTTAGAATTTTTCTTTGCTCATCATTGACCGTCAAAGAAGCTTGTGCCTTTTTAATACCAGCGACATCCTCTAAACGCTCTGCTCTATCTTTGCTTGCGCCAATAATCATATCTCTCTGAGCATTCTCAATTTCAGAAATTTCTGCATCAGTATCGGCAATCCTTCTTTCATGCCAAGACATGCCTTCTGAATGAATCGTAGCTAATTTTTCTACTTGACCATTGAGTTCGTCAATGTCTTGTTGTTTGCGATCATTATTCTTATTGGTGTAGAATTGATCATAATCATCAAAAGTATTTTTGGTTTGCGCTATGGAATCAGCTTTGAATTGAGCTCGCTGTCTTCTGGCTTCTCGATAAAATGCGTCCAATGCGTCTTCTGCAGAGGATCCATTTTTGTTGTTGTTGGATCTTGGAGTACCGGTATTGGCCAACGCTTCATTCAATTTCCTCTTTCTTTCCGCCTCTTCCTCTTCTCTTCTTCTTTTTTCCGCAAGGGCTTTTTCTTCTTGATCGAGCTGAGCTTTTTTCCATTCTGCTTCTTTTCTCAAACGCTCTTCCTCTGCTTGTTGTTTGGCCAATTCTTCGGCATTCATTTTTTCCTTTAACGTATTCAATGTGGCATCGATCTCAGCGATTTTTGCCTTGGGAAGGGCTTCAGCGGGCAGTATATCTTGTGCTTGACCAAACATAGATTTGGCTTGATTCAATTTGTTGATGTCTTTGTTTTTGGAATCTGACAATACTTTATCTGCTTCTTTGATAATTCTGTCATATTCTTTACGCTTAGCGGCATTGGCTACTTCTTGCTCCTCCAAATTTTTCTTAGCCGCTAGAGCGTCTTCTTGCTCTTTCATCAATCTTTTGATTTCCTCAATTTTAGTTTTAGGCAACTCTTCTTCTGGTTTTAGAGTGCCCGCTTCCTCAAAATTATTCAAGGCCATTGAGTAATTCTTTTGATCGATGTTTTTTTGACCGGCGGTAACCAACTCCTGATATTTTTTATTTTTCTTTTCAATATCAGCCGCATTCATTTTTGCCTTCTCCATCAACTCACGGGCTTTGGCAATTTGCTCTTTGGGATAATTTTCTTTAGAGAGAATGTTGGAGGCCTCTTTGTACTTAGCGATGCAGGCTTCATATTTTTCAGCACTCATCAATCTGTCTCCCTCTCGAATCAAACTGTCATATTGACTAAATTGGGCATTTTCTTTCTTACGCCTTTCCAACTCCGCCAATTTTTCTGTAGGAACTTTTTCCTTGGGTCGCATTTTTTTTGCTTCGTTGAACTTAGCTTGAGCCACTTCCCACCTTCGATTGTTCATCGCCTCATCTCCTTCCACTAAGAGCAGTGCATATTGAGCTTCTTCTTTTTTAGCGGCATCATCCCCTGATTTTAGTGCTTGCACCTTGGCAATTTTCTCTTTCGGTAATGGATCGTTGGGAAACATTTGCTGTGCCTGCTCATATTTGGCAATGGCCTCATCGTAGCTCTTCTTGATCACTTTCTCGTCTCCCTGCTGAATGATTTTATCAAATTCCTTTCTCTTTTGAGCATCGGCTTTGTTCATGTCGGCAATACGCTTGAACTCAGCGTCAATTTTCTCTTTTTGTTTGATAATGTAGGCTTCATCCCAAGCGATATTATCCGTTTCGCTCATGTAAATGGCCTTGGCAGCAGGTTCTTTCAGAATGTCAAGATTGAAATTAGGGGGTGTTTTGAACAAATTCACCTGCATATCAAACTCGTATCCTCCGGGTTGTTCTTCTTTAGGAACATTTCTGGTTTCTAAACGGGCAATTTTGGAGGCATAAGCATCCATACTGAACTTGATGTCATAAGTATTTCCCAGTTGAAGCTCAACTTTGAACTTTCCGTTGTCTCCAGCGGTAATGGTTTGGAATTGACCGCCATTTTTGTATATGATGATATTGGCTTTGGCGATTTTATCGCCTGTATCTTCATCCCGCAAGGTTCCGTTGATTTTGATAATGTTATTTTGACTCCAACCTGATCCGTAGGAGATACAAAAAAACATGGCCAAAATAAATTTAAAGTGCTGGTTCATAGCATCAAATTTTTGTACTTACCTGTAACTTCGCATGATTCTAACGTAAATATATGAATTTTAGTTACTGGGAAGTGGATTTTCGGTTAAAAAATGTTGATTTTTTGATCATAGGGGGTGGAATTGTAGGGTTGAGCAGTGCATTCCACATTAAGAAACGGTTTCGAGATGCGAAAGTAATCCTGCTGGAGCGTGACTTCATTTCAGCGGGAGCTTCCAGTAGAAATGCGGGCTTCGCTTGTTTTGGAAGTCCATCCGAAATTATAGATGATGCGATGCAATGGGGATGGGATGCGGCTTTGGAGACAGTTCAATTCAGAATGCAAGGCCTGGCATTGTTGAAAGAGTATATTCCATTCAGTCAAATGGACGGGGAGCAAAATGATGGTTTTGAAATTTTCCAAAGCCAAGATGCTCAAGTATTGGAGTCGGTTATGGACCATTGGTCCACCTTGAGTGAAAATTGTTTACAGTTTTTGGGACATTTTCCATTTTCATTTGATCGTGATCATTGGGGATTTAAGGACATTCAGCAAGTGATCAGAATCAAAGGAGAGGGAGTGCTTCACCCTGCAAAGATGTTAGGAGCTTGGCAAGAACGATGTCGGAACATCGGGGTTGAAGTATTGTATGGCTTGAATGTAGATGGGGTCAATTTACACGACGGCTCTGTGCACATACGAGACCATATAGTTTCTCCTCAGCACTTGATTATTTGTACCAATGGCCTGACATCTTCATTGCTGCAGGGATTAGATGTGATCCCAGCTCGAAATCAGGTGCTGGTGACGAATGAAATCTTAGATCATCCATGGGGAAGCTCTTTTCATCAAAGGAAGGGATATATCTACTTCAGAAGTATTGGTAAACAAGTGCTCATAGGAGGGGCGCGGGATGTATTTAAATCGCAGGAATTTACTGATTCCCTCGATGTAAATGAACAAATCATTGATCACTTGCAAGAACATTTAGCCGGAATATTAGGCCACGCAAATTTTAAGATTGCCCATCAATGGAGTGGGATAATGGGTTTGGGCAATGGAAAGGGTCCTATCATAAGAAAAATCACCAATAAGG
>JACCDJ010182185.1_pt1 | contig 10630 bp, 9 predicted proteins | sample 7444481 | NCBI WGS metagenome assembly JACCDJ01 (sample SAMN15323435, study PRJNA562643) | freshwater metagenome | isolation source: river surface water | place: USA:Blue River Watershed | collected 2017-08-15 | reverse complement strand
GGTAATGGGGAAACCTAGACGATAATTGATAGAGGCCACTACGTACCCCATCTTGGCCATACTCACGCAAAATCCCACCACATCTGGACCTGTTTTAGAACCGGTTAAAAAAGAACCTCCATGGGCCATCATGATCAGGGCACGGTTGGTGGAGGCATCCCCAGCAGGACGATAAATATCCATGGTCAAGTCTTGGCTTACTCCCAAATAAGTTTGGTTATTGCCATAGACAATATTGGAAATAACTTCATAATCTGAGAAAATAAAAGACTGATATCGGCCATTGTCACATTGTGAGAATCCGATATGTGCCATTAAAGAAAACAAAAGTAAAAATCGTGTCATAATGAATTTTTTGGGAAATGTAATTAAAATATCGATAACGCAGAAGTCTTAATCTATTTTTTGAATAAATCCTGATTGCGGAGAGGGCAGTTCTAAAAGGTTTTGAAGTAGGAGAGAGGGTTGCAATGGACCCATCTCGAAATAACTGGTTACACTCGTATTGATGTAATATCCATGGTTTCCAAAACGCATTTTCCAGTCTCGCAATTGTTTTTCTGCTTGATCTTGCTGCATGGCTGTGCCTATCAAAATTACATGTTGTATTTGAGGTAGTAACTCCCAAAGTTGCTCTTGGTCCAGGGGTGTATTTCCTTTGTTGGAATTGAGTGTCGATAAATGTCCGCTATCCTTGATGATTTGATGGACATGACTCTTGTTGGAATTGATCCAAAATTGTTTGTCGTCAAAGCTCCCAATCAAAACGCTTTCATTGGAAGCGCTTTTGATCAAAGATTCATATTGATTCTTTTCTTTCTCAAAATATGCGCAAGCACTGGGGTATTTTCCATTGAGCCATCCGATTACTTTGATCCACTCTAGTCGACCTAAAGGGTGTGGTTCGAGATAATCACAAAAGGGAACGCATGTCATAGGGGTGGATGCTAGTCTTTCGCAAGCACTCTCATCGAATGGGCTGTACAAATAATAGTCGGCAGGATAGGTAAGGAGCCATTCCCAATCCATTTCGGCGCCATTGATTTGTAGGTCTTTTATTTTTCCGCTGGAGACATATTCAGATTGAAATTCTTGGTTTTCTATGGTGTTCGGAAAGGTCATTCCCGCAATGCGATTTTCTACATCTAATGCATGAAAATATCCCCATTGAGTGGTACTGCCTAAGCAAAAAGTAGGTGAACTTTTCTTTTGGATACTGATGGTGTCTGTTCCGTTGAAAATGTACAATGTGGTATCTGTATTTTCAATGCGCAAATGAAATAATTGTGCATAGGCATTTGGAGACATGGGTGCAGGATTTTCACTTTTATTGGGCAACTGACAGGCCACAGCGATAAAACACATCCAAAACACATTTCTCATGTCTCAAAAATAGGGATGTTCCGCCGCTTGATGTAAATTCGCCGAACTAAAATTTTCTTATGGCTGATCCACAAATGCTAGAGCGCAATCGCAACGAGGATAAAATGTCGCTCATGGTAGTAGACCTTCATAAACGACTATCGAAAATCATGGAAGGTGGCGGAAAGGCCCGCCAAGACAAGGAGAGAGAGAAAGGAAAAATGACCGCTCGCGAGCGTATTGCCTACTTATTGGATGAGGGAAGGGATCAAATAGAAATTGGAGCTTTTGCCGGTGATGGCATGTATGCTGAGCATGGCGGTTGTCCCTCTGCCGGAGTGGTGGTAGTGATGGGATTTGTCAAAGGAAAGCAATGCCTGGTGGTAGCCAATGATGCCACTGTTAAAGCAGGTGCTTGGTTTCCGATCACGGGAAAGAAAAATTTGCGGGCTCAAGAAATTGCTTTAGAAAACAACTTACCGATCATTTATTTGGTGGACAGCGCCGGGGTGTACTTGCCCATGCAAGATGAGATTTTTCCGGATAAAGAGCATTTTGGTAGAATTTTCAGAAACAACGCCAAGCTCAGTGCGCAGGGTACGGTTCAGATTGCCGCCATCATGGGGTCATGTGTCGCGGGAGGTGCTTATTTGCCTATCATGAGTGATGAGAGTTTGATTGTGGACAAGACGGGCACCATTTTCCTGGCAGGTAGCTATTTGGTCAAAGCGGCCATCGGAGAAGATATAGATAATGAAACTTTAGGTGGAGCTACCACGCATTCCGAAATCAGTGGAGTGACCGATTACAAGGCCAAAGACGACAAGGATGCCTTGGATAAAATAAAGAGCATTATTTCAAAAATAGGGGCTCAAAAAAATACAGCTGGATTTGATAGAATCGAATCGTTAGCGCCGAAAAGAGCAGCTAAGGAAATGTACGAGATTCTTCCCGAAGATCGTTCCAAGCCTTATGATGTTAAGCACATCATGGAATGTTTGGTGGACAATGGGGAGTACACAGAATTCAAGGCGGATTATGGAAAAACCATCGTCTGTGCTTATGCTCGAATCGATGGCTGGGCGGTGGGCATTGTGGCCAATCAGCGTTTGATTGTGAAAAGCAGAAAAGATGGAATGCAGTTGGGAGGAGTGATTTTTAGTGACTCTGCGGACAAGGCGGCTCGGTTTATCATGAATTGTAATCAGAAGAATATCCCATTAATTTTCCTTCAAGACGTCACGGGATTCATGGTGGGCTCCCGATCAGAGCACGGAGGAATCATCAAGGATGGCGCTAAGATGGTGAATGCACAAGCCAATAGCGTAGTTCCCAAGTTTACAGTGATTTTGGGAAACAGTTATGGAGCGGGGAATTACGCCATGTGCGGAAAGGCTTATGATCCACGACTGATAGTGGGCTGGCCCACTGCGCAAGTAGCAGTAATGGGCGGCGCCCAAGCGGCCAAAGTGTTGATGCAAATAGAAACCGCTGCGAGAAAGGGAAAAGGAGAGGTTTTGGGTGCAGAAGAGGAGGCGAGATTATTTGAGCAAATCAAGTCGAAATATGATCAACAAACCACACCCTATTACGCTGCTGCGCGATTGTGGTTGGATGCAGTGATTGATCCAGTAGAAACACGCAAGTGGATCAGCATGGGCATTGGAGCTGCGCAACTAGCCCCTCCTGCACCGCCTTATCGAACAGGAGTGATTCAGGTGTAATGGCTCATTTGAGCCAAATGATTTCCCCAGGAATAGGGGCTAAAAATGCATCCGAGTTCGGTTGTTGCTTTTTCTCCTTCAAGTAAACACGCAGTGGATCTTCCATGCTTTCATCGCTCAAGTCAAAACAGCCGTAATGCATGGGAATCATATATTTTCCCTTCATCTCCTGAAAAGCTTTCACTGCATTGGTGGGACTGATATGATTGCTTTGCATAAACCACTCAGGTTGGTAGGCACCAATACCCATGATGACATAACGAGGTTGAAACCAATCACCTGCTTCTTTTAAATGCCGGCCATATCCAGTATCACCACTGAAGTAAATGGAGTTTTGGTTGTATTGTATGACAAAGCCCCCCCACAAATGATCATTTTGATCAAATAATCCCCTCTTGGCCCAATGTCGCGCCGGGAGATAGGTAATTTGTAATGGCGAAAAATCGTATTGTTGATACCAGCCGGCGCATTGGATGTTTTCTTTTGGGAAGATTTTATCAATCAGTTGGTCAATCTTCAATCCAGCAAAAACTTTGATCTTCCCGTTTTTTTTCTGCAAAGAGCGCAGTGATTTTTTGTTCAAGTGATCGCGATGATTGTGGCTTAACAGTACTAAATCGATGGCAGGTAACTTTTCAATCGAAAAAGGCAAATCAGATTTACGGGGATGCACGGCAGAGGCCTTTCCGAATACAGGATCCGTGATCAGATATATCCCGTTGATACGAATAAAAAAAGTAGCATGACCCAACCACATGATAAAATCGAGATTGTTTTCTCTCCAACTACTGTCCTCTACTGTGGCCAATTTCCATTTACTGGTTTTCTTTTCCTCGATGTAGGGATTTACCTCTTTTTTCCACTTTCGGAAATCCTGAAAACTCGGACCGAAAGGGAATTCTTCATTCACAAACTTCCCGTCTTCTTTCAAAGGTGTTTTTCTTGACTTTCCTATTTCATTGCAATAGGGAAGCGCGGGATTTTCTGTGGTGGACATGGAGATTTGCGTCTTTACGGGTGTTGTCAATAACGACAACAAAAGTAAAAACAGATAGGGGTGTAGGATTTTTTTCAAAGTTAAAATTCGTTACTGAAACGTGTGTTGACGACATTGTTGAAGATGGAACCGAAGCGATAATTGATAGAACCAAAATAATAGTAGGAGAAATTAGTGGCTAACACTTGTTGTTGCAAAAATACCAAATCCAATGAGGCATCTTCTTTGGGCAAGTTGATTTGATTTCTGATAAATGAAAACTGGCCACTCATTGAGATACTAAGTCCCTTGTAGACACGAGCATCCACAGACAGCGAAAGTGAGGTGCTGTTTTTAGCTAAATCATCCAATAAAAAATTACTTCTTAAACCGCCTGAAATGCTTCCCCATGATTGATTGAAGCTGTAAAGTGCATTGAATTGTCCACTGGGTCTCCACTCTCTTGTTTTCAAGTAAATAGTAGTATCAATGTATTGGTTGTAGAAACCGCCTGTGTACGCGGAGAGAGTAAATTGTTTGGTTTGCGATTCTTTGTAAGGAAAAAGATTGTACTCCACCGCCAGGTAACTGGAAATAGAATGTTTGTAATTGGAATAGGTGCTTTGATCGTAATTATTATAAAATCCAGCTGACCAATGGGAGTTCAATGATTTTGTGTGCAGCAATTGAGCACCAAAGCTTTTTATTTGATAAATGGATCTTTCACCGTCGTAAGTGTAACGATCGATATCATTGGAATAATAGAAGGAAATTTGATTTTTGTGAGTCTCTTTGATTTGAGAGGTATTGAACCCTCCCGTGATCGAAATGCTCTCACTCACTTTTTGTCCCCTGCCGTTCATGAATACCCAAAAATTATACACCCAAGCATTGAAAGGATCTTCCTCTGGATTGGATCCTTCGCCAATTTCGGCATTGTCCAAGCTGTCTTGGCTGGCTAAATGCAATTGAGTGTATTTGTTGGCATAAATAGCGTAGCGAATCAATCCTAACTGCACGTGTTGCAGCAATTGATCTCTTATTTCATTAGTCGTATTGATGGCATTGGTGTGAAAGGTTATGGTATCACGCAACTGCTTCATATCTTTCAATCCCTCAAAAATCAAATTGTATTCATCGCCACCGCTACCGGTAGATAAGGAATTGATGCGCAAATTCACATCTGCCACAAATTGATCCTGTACAAAGTACACCCATGTAGTTTGGGTTTTTAAATATTGATTGTAGCAATTATAGGAGCTGCAGTTGAGAAAAACTTTCAAGCTTTTGGAAGCGCTATCTGATTGAGTGAAAGCATCATGCTGTATCAAGCAAAAAATGAGCGTGCTGTAAATTATAATCTTATTCATCATTTTATTTGCCCAAATATAGTGGTGATATACTCAGTCTATCTGTTTTTCTGTACCATGTCTTTTCATGGTAGTTCAAACAAGGGAAATCGAGTGTGGATGGTGTGAGGCGGAATTTCAATAAATCCAACACAAGCCTCAATTCCATTTACATCTCCGCTGCCGTTAAATGAAACAGTAATCCAATGTTCATTGAGAAATTGAACGGGAATCCATTGTGTTAAAGAAGTTTTGTTTTCTAAAGGAGTGAGTAGCTCTATCGTAGGGGCGGGTAAAAGAATATTCAATTGGCTCTGAAGGAAAGGGGTAATGTATCTCCTCGCACAAAATAGAGAGGAGAGGGGGTTACCCGGTAAACCAAATAAGAGTTGATTTTCTTTCTTGCCGAAGTACATCGGCTTGCCTGGTTTTTGGCTTATGCCGTGAAAGATCTTTTCGTACCCCAGTGTTTGCCAAATGCCCGGTAGGTAGTCTTTTTTCCCTTTCGAAACTCCTCCTGTAAAGATCAGTAAATCAAAGGTAAGAGAGACTGAACGGATCCAAGATTCAATGACTGCGGGCTCATCAGGAAGATGAAATTTTTGAATATTAGAGCTGAATGCACTGAGCAAGGCCTCTATTGCATAAACATTGCTCTTCCTTATTTGATGAGCAAGCGGGGTGGCATTTACTTCTACCAATTCATCTCCTGTGGCCACAATGGCGATCGTAGGTTGCGATTGTACGCAAATATTGCTATATCCGTTAGAAGCCAGGGTGGCGATGTGATGTGAGCGCAAGTAAGTGCCTTTGTCAATCAATCTTTCTCCTTCTTTACTGTCCGTACCTCTGAAATGAATGTGCTGCTGAAATTTGACGCTTCTGGATTCGTCAAATTGGACCTGTTGTTGGGAAAAGCAGGTAACTTGCTCCACTGGAATGATGCAATCAAATCCTGCCGGTACCACCGCTCCTGTCATGATTTCAATGCATTCTTCTTCACCGTAATCTTGGGGTGGTTCTCCTGCGCTTTGTGTTAAATGACAACGGAAATTCCGTTGTCCATTTTGCCATTTTTCAAAGGATATGGCAAACCCATCCATCATAGCACGATCGAAAGGTGGAAAGTCATGATCAGCAATAATAGGTTCCATGAGCCTCTTCCCATGAGCAGATGAAAGCTTTACCATTTCATTGGTGAATTGCATGGTTTGGTTCATCACAAGCTCCAACGCTTCCATTACGCTGATCATATTAACCTCCTATTTGTGCCATACTGGCCAATTGTTGTTGATTTTCCTTTTCTGCCTCAAAACCGTTGATGGCTTTGCCTTTTACAAAAGCGGATACCTCTTGGGTGATATATTCAGAGCTCAATCCTTCCCTTATTTTTTTTAAAAGCGGATAGGCCTGGTGGCTATATAGGCAATGATGCAAATTACCCTCTGGAGTTAAGCGAAGTCGATTGCAGGTGCCACAGAATGTTCTGCTGTAGGCGGGGATAATGCCCAAACTTCCTTCAGAGGATTTTATTTGAAATACATCTGCAGTGCTACCTGTTTTTTTCACTTGCTTGGTAGCATCAGGAAATTGTGATAAAATACAATTCTCCACTCGTCGCCAATTCCAATGCCAATCAGGGGTAATACCTTGTCCATTGAAGGGCATCTCTTCAATAAATCTAATGTGAATACTCTTTTCTAACGCCCAATGCATCATATTGTGCATTTCTTCCTCCGTTGTATCGCATTGCAAAACGGCATTGACGCTTACTTTCATACCTAATTCAAGGGCCTTGTCAATGGCAAACAATACTTTTTCGATATCCTTTCTGCGAGTGATTTTTTCAAAGCGCTGCCCATCCAATGAGTCCAGTGAGAAATTGATGTTTTGTACATTCCACACTTTCAATTGGGCCAAATGGGGGAGAGCCAATACACCATTGGTAGTAATGGCAATGTTCTCAAAGTCCATTTGCTGTGAAATATCCACAATGGACATAAAATCTTTTCGGATGAAAGGCTCACCTCCGGTGAAACGAATTTTTTTGATTTCCCAAGAGCGGAACAATTCAAACATGTGTTGGTACTCACTCAGGCTGGCGAGCTGCTTTGCTTCCAGCCAAGGCAATCCATCCGCGGGCATGCAATATTTACACCGTAGATTACATCGATCAGTGACGCCAATTCGGATGTATTCGAAAGTTCTTTGGTGGTGATCAATGAGTTTCATGCGGACGCGTAAAATTACGCGTTTCTTCTCCCAATCGATGCTCGCAAGGATAATCTTTTTCGATGGAGATGCGCAAAGTACCATTGCGATATTCAATGGATTCTTGCTGGGTATTGACCCATTCAAGAAAAACGGGTTTCGGTACTTGAATGCACCAAATATGGGTTCCGATATCGGGTATTTGCCAATGCTCGGCTTCGGTAAAGCTCAACTCAATTTTACAATGATGATGGATCCAGGGAATGGACAAATCTACCTGTCCGGACTGCTGCCATTGGGAAACATCGTCGAGATTCACTCTGATACGAATCAAAGATTCACTCAATCGAACTTTCATTTTTTCAATCCAATTTCCGCAAGCCTTTGCTCTAAATATTCACCTGCTGAGATAGGCTCCCAAAGTGGAGAAGTTCCAGCAGGAACACAAGCCGATAAACAATCCAACCTCATCTCACTGCGGGGATGCAGGAAAAAAGGGATGGAATAACGGGGGGTATGCCACTTTTCTCTTGGGGGATTGATCACACGATGGGTAGTGCTTTTCAGTTTTCCATTGGTGAGCCTTTGCAACATATCCCCCACATTGACAACAATATGATCTGGCAAGGCCGTTACATCTACCCATTCACCTTGCATGTTGAGCACTTGCAATCCCTCTGCGCTCGCGCCAATGAGTAATGTAATCAAGTTGATATCCTCATGCTGTCCGGCGCGCACTGCGCTTTTGGGTTCAGCAGTAATCGGGGGATAATGGATAGGACGAAGGATACTATTGCCATTGTGAATTTTATCGTCAAAATAAAGTTCATCCAATCCCAGGTGAAGGGCAATGGCACGGAGCATAAAGCGTCCTGTATTTTCTAAATCACGATAGGCCTGTATGCCCACTTCGTTGAAACCAGGCAATTCATCGGTGAACACATTTTGGGGGTATTCCTTTTCAATGGAATCTCCGTCGGTTACTTGTTGACCAAAATGCCAAAACTCTTTCAAGTCGCCAGCATTGGAATCTTTTGCGTGTTCCTTTCCAAAGGAGGTGTAACCTCTTTGTCCTGCTAGCCCTGGAATTTCGTATTTCAATTTTGTTTCAACCGGCAATTCAAAAAATGCTTGTACTTCCTTGTAGAGGGATTGAACAACAGTATCACTGATGAGGTGATTTTTTACTGCAACAAATCCGATATTCTCGTACGCATGGCCAAGGGCCGATACAAATTTTTGTTTTGTGTCGTGGTCTCCATGAATAAAATCATGAAGATCTACACTGGGAATGCCCATTTCATGTAAGCTCATAACCAAAGATTTTTACAAGTATAATTTACTTTGACCGTTCTTTAGAGGTGGACCAACTGAATTTTATCAGTGGAGGAATGTTAACGATTGCTCTCTAATTTCTTGTATTTGTTGAACTCTCCTCCAACTATCTTCGCCTCATGATTACCATTGTATCAGCCACTCATAGAAATGATAGCGCTACATTCAAAGTAGCCCATAAAATAAAGGCAATTTTAAGCGAGCAGAATATCCAAAGTCAGATCTGGGATTTCCAACAATTGCCTCGAGACTTTTTATTCAATGAAATGTTTGGTGAACGTTCTCCAGCTTTTCAAAATGAATTGGATCAATACATTACTCCGATCCAACAGTTTATTTGGGTGGTGCCGGAGTACAACGGATCTTTTTCTGGAGTCACTAAATTGGTGTTGGATGCAGTGCCGCCTAAGGTATGGACCAACAAATGGTGTTACTTGGTGGGCGTTGCTTCGGGTGCCGCAGGAAACCTGCGTGGCCAAGAACATCTCACAGGAATCATGCATTATCTCAAAATGCACGTGCATTATTTCAAACCCAAGTTGAGCGGCATTGCCACCTCTTTTGATGAACATGGAAATTGGATAGAGGGACGAAACCTAGATCAATTGGTTCAATTGGTGGAAGAGTTGAAAAGTGGTATTTAGTTACAATTTCCGGTGTAATCATAACATCCTTTCCAAAACCCCGTTTCTTGTTGGTCTAAGTCCAAAATTCCAGAATTGAAGGGGCCACCTACCATTCGCGATGAATTGGTGCTGATATGAAAATCTTTCTCATAGACATCGCAAAAGAAGGGAGGTTGATTGATGATATTATCCCAGTGATTGGCGTCAGCCAATGATTCGTTGTAATCCACCAGACAATAGGAGAAGAGATAGCTTTGATTTTCTTCCTCTTTTAGATCCACCACTAGCTCGCTGAAGTCTGTGAGATTAGCGCTATTCCCATAGATGATGCAGTTATTGAATTGATTTTGATACAAAGGTCTCACTTGAATTACGTCATTGATATCCTTGTAATAATTATTCAAAGCAAGGGTAGGGGCGGTTCTGTTAGACCCTGTCCAATAATTGGCAAATGTGCAATTTTCCATCACATATTTACCTCCGATGGAGAGATATGCACAGCCCTCACCGCAATTGGTGATCAGGTTGTTTACCCCTTTGATATGTGCGCCTTGTCCCCACAATCCTACCCCCGCCATATTGTCGATTTTGGTATTGGTTAAGGTCAAGGCAAAATCCGAGGTACCTGTGGTATCTACTTGAATACCCGTGTTGCCATTTTTAATAATGGCATAGTCAATAACACTCCCTGGGCTTTTATATATCCAGATGCCTCCTCTGGAAATGGTAAAAATATCTGGACCTTGATTGGTCCCTATTTGAAAATCCAATTCTACGCCCCATTGACCAGGTAAATCGGAATAGGATCCGTCCAATCGGTCTCCTTGAAAAACCACTTCCATGTCCTTTTGTCCCTGTACCAATAAGGTGCTTTCATTCACCAAAATACCCGCGCCTTTGTGCAGATACACTTGTGTTCCCGCATTGATGGTCAATAAACAATTGGGTGCCACTTCCAACAATCCATACACCACATGCGGCTTATCATTGTTCCAAATTTCATTACAATTGAGGGTGGTAAAGGCATCAGGCCCGCCATGGAAATAG
>JACCDJ011241526.1_pt1 | contig 10636 bp, 9 predicted proteins | sample 7444481 | NCBI WGS metagenome assembly JACCDJ01 (sample SAMN15323435, study PRJNA562643) | freshwater metagenome | isolation source: river surface water | place: USA:Blue River Watershed | collected 2017-08-15 | reverse complement strand
GCACATGCGGTGCTATGTACAAAGGGAGTGGTTAATGAACCCTTTGCGGTAATCAATGCAGACGATTATTATGGTGCGGAAGCGTTCCAACAAGCCTATACTTTTTTAACGCAGGCTTGTAATGATAAAACTTATTGTATCCTTGGCTATGAATTGGCGAATACTTTAAGTGAAAACGGAACAGTAAGTAGAGGTGTTTGTAGCATTAATGAAAACAATGTGTTGACTCAGATTAATGAGCGCACTAAAATTTATAAGAAAGGAGATCAAATCGTATTTGAGGAAGATGGGGTAGAATCACCCTTAGCTCCAGATGCAAGAGTGAGCATGAATTTTATGTGCTTTGCACCTAATTTCTTGGATTTGTGTGAGCAAGAGTTCGGTAAATTTCTAGATGAACAAGGACAAGCGTTAAAATCAGAATTCTATATACCTTATGTTACAGGCCAATTTTCTACTTTAGGCTTAGGAGATGTAAAAGTAATTCCTACCAATGCAAAATGGTTTGGGGTAACCTATAAGGAAGATGCACCTGCAGTTAAAGCAAGTATTGATGCTTTGGTACAAAGTAAAGTATATCCAGAAAAATTATGGTAAACTAATTTATACAGAACATTCAAGTAGATGTTTTACATAAAAAAAGAGTCCAGCAACTGGACTCTTTTTTTATATGTAGTTGAAATATCAATTAATTGTAAGATCGCACGTTGAATATGTAGTGCTGTAAATTATTAATTTGTTTTTTTCTATCTCCCATACGTCTAGGCGTATTTTTTGTCAATTTAATTTGGATCTCTTTATCTTCTTCTTTTTTTGCAGCTTCAATAATGTCAAATATTTTGCTGGATTTAATGGCGAAAGCAACCCCCTCAGCTTGTTTTTGACGGGTATTGATAATGCCTATTAATTCTGCATTGTCATTAAAAATAGGTGCTCCTGAGTAACCTGGATTGGCGCTAATTTGTATTTGGTAAGCATTGCTATCTCCGTCAAATCCAGACTGTGCACTTAAGTAACCTTTTCCGTAAACAATGTCATTGTCGTTTCTTGGATAACCCAATGTGAAAATTTCTTCACCTAGCTCAGCTCTCTTTTTACGAATTGTGTAAGGGATAGATTTGGGTTGTTTAAAATCGGCATCCTTAATTTTAAGCAATGCTAAATCTGCTGACTTGTCTGTATAGACAATACTTGCATTTAATTCCTCTCCCATACTATTAATTACAATGGCTCCATTCCCTTTTAATACGTGAGCATTGGTAATGATATATCCTTTGGCATCAATTAAAAATCCTGAACCACCACTCACTAACTTTGCATTCTCAGGTAGTTTGGTTTTTACTTCGTTCAATAGATGACCTTGTGCTTGTTGTTTTTTTTCAATAACCTCAATGGCTTTACTTAACTGTAATACTTGAGACCCATTTAAACTGGGTGAAATATACACGATTAAAGAAGCGGTAAATAATGCAATAAATCCACCTACTGAGGCAGCGATGGCAGCTACTTTTTTATACTTAGTCCAAAGCTGAATCACTTTAAATTGAGTAGATTGTTCGTTTGCTGGCGTCCACTCACCTTCTGCTAACAAAGCATTAAAAGTTTTTTCAGAAAGGGAAGTAAATTGCTTTCTAGTTGCATAGCGTTCCATGGCATGCAGAAACATGCTGTGTTCAACTACCATTTGATCAATCTCGGGGGTACTTTTACGGATGGCTTCAAATTCGGCAACCTCACTCGCCGACATTGCGCCTGCTAAGTAGTTTTCGATTGCTTCTAATAATTGAATATCATCCATTGTTTTCATACTGTTCTTTTATTAATCCCCGATGTTGTACTGCGCAAAGAATAGTTTCTTCAGGCGCATCAAACATTTATATTTTTGGTTTTTGGCATTGTCTGAATTGGTGTATCCAAATTCTGCCGCTAATTCTTGCATCCCTTTTTTATTCAAATAATAACCTTCCAATAAGCTCTTGCAGGGTTCCCCTAAACTATTTAGGGCCCGATCCATAATTGCAAAAGCAGCATCTTTTTGCTCAAATTCCTCCATATCGGCTTCTACCGAGATGCTTTCTTCTTCTAAACTCAAAGGGCTACTATATTTACCCATTTGTTGTAAACGTTTAAGCCACAAGTGTTTACAAATAGAAAAGAGGTAAGTTTTAATTTGACAGGTAAGGGTAAAATGATTGTTTTGTACTTTTTCATACAAAGTGATCATTGCTTCCTGAAAAATGTCCCTTGCGTCGTCAAAAGAGCCGTTATTGTTGATAACGAAATGCTGAATAGTGCTAAAATGACGCTGATAAAGGGCTTCCACCGCTTTAGAGTCATTATTAGCTAACCCTTTTAATAGGGCTTGTTCGTTGAATTCAGCTTTCAATAGATTAATACTTAAGTAAGGCAAAAGTAACCCAAAATGCCAAGTTTTTTAATTTTTTAGTTTTTTTGAAGGGGAGGAGGTTACCTTTTCCTTCTTTTTGTATTAAGAGTATATTTAAACAATTAAAACCTTTCCAAATGAAAAAAGTATTCGCAATTTTCGCTATCGCTGCATTAGCTGCTTGTGGTGGTGCTTCAACTGAGCCTGCAACTGATTCTGCTGCTACAACTGTAGATACAGCTGCTAAAGCAATCGATTCTGCTGCTGTTGTTGCTGACACAACTGCTAAAGTTGATACTGCTGCTAAGAAGTAATCAAACTTATTGGACTATTGGCCTTGGTAAGGTAAACCTTACTGAATCGTTTGCCAGCTAATAGTTATCAAAACGTTTTCATATGGCAAGCAATCGTTAGAGCCGCCCCGTTTCCACGGGGGGGCTTTTTTTATTTCATGCCCTTTTCTTCGAAATTAAGGACATGAAATAAAAACTTTGATGATTTCAAAGTCCCAGGGGGACTTTGTTTCTCTTCCTAGCGGAACTTCTTTTTCCTTTAACCCTTATAAGAAATTAAAGGGCCAGCATAAAAACCCCCAATGGATTATATACGAATATTTGTTAGTAAAATGTAAAAAACTTTGCTGTTTTAGCCTAAAATAGGGCATTTTAGCCTATATTTGTACCACGATGAAAGCAAATAGCAACTGGTTTTACTTTTTCTTTTATTTCTACTTTAACCAAAGTAGCCGGGTAATATTTGTAAAAGCATAAACGAAATAACTAAATATACAATCCCGGCCTAAACAGCCGGGATTTTTTTTGACATGACGCAGAAGAAAGTTACGATACAAGGATATGAAGGTAGTTTCCACCAAGTGGCCGCTAGACATTTCTATGGGAAAGAAGTGGAGGTGATTACTTGTGACACGTTTAGGGAAGTAGTCAAAATTGGCGAAGACGTTAAACAATCTGATGGCGCAGTAATGGCGATCGAAAATTCGATCGCAGGAAGCATTTTGCCAAATTACAACTTATTGCAAAAAAGCAATTTGCAAGTAATTGGGGAAGTGTACTTATCTATCAGTCAAAACTTAATGGTGCACCCAGGTGTGAAACTTTCAGATATCAAAGAAGTGCATAGTCACCCGATGGCCATTTTACAATGTTTGGATTATTTGGAAGAACATGATTTCAAATTGGTGGAGTCGGAGGATACTGCCTTAAGTGCTAAGATGGTGCACCAGCATAAAAGCAAACATATTGCAGCCATTGCAAGTAAGTTAGCAGCGCAGTTGTACAATTTGGATATAATAGCTCCTGATATTCATACCTTAAAAAATAATATTACTCGCTTTCTCATTTTAGTTCCTTCCAAAACAAAAGTAACTATAGCAGCAGCGGATAAGGCATCTATCTATTTCCAAACAGATCACTCTAAAGGAATTCTTTCCAAAGTGTTGGCAAAGATTGCGCAGGGTGGCGTGAATTTAAGTAAGCTTCAAAGTATGCCCATACCGGGAAGTACATTTAAGTATGGATTTTATGCGGATTTGGAATTTGAAAATAATAAACAAATTGAAAAAGTATTGGAGGCCGTAAAAAGCATGACCAATAATTTTAAAGTTTTTGGATTGTATAAAAAAGGTAAAGTGGTAAAAGGCTAATTATGAACCTGACATTATCAAATAGATTAAATGGGATTGGTGAATATTATTTCGCTACCAAACTGCGTGAAATTGATGAACTCAATAAAGCAGGGAAGCAAATAATTAATTTGGGAATTGGAAGCCCAGATTTACCTCCGCACCCATCTGTGCTAGCTACTTTAAATGAAGAAGCAGCAAAGGATAATGTACACGGTTATCAATCCTATAAGGGCTCTCCAGTTTTGAGAGAAGCTATTGCCGAGTGGTATAAAAAATATTATCAGGTAGATAATATTAATCCAGCAACAGAAGTGCTTCCATTACTCGGGAGCAAGGAAGGGATCATGCATATATGTATGACCTATTTAAACGAAGGAGATCAGGTGTTAATTCCAAACCCTGGCTATCCTACGTACACCAGTGCAGTTAAATTAGCAGGGGGCACTCCGCTATACTATGAGTTGACTGCCGAGCAAAATTGGGCGCCTGACTTTGAAAATCTAGAAAAATCAGATTTATCAAAAGTGAAATTGATGTGGGTGAACTATCCACACATGCCTACAGGTCAAATGCCTACTAAAGCACTCTTTGAAAAATTAGTAGCATTTGGTAAGCAGCATCAAATATTAATTTGTCACGACAATCCTTATGCATTCATCTTAAATGACCAACCTGAAAGTTTGTTATCCATTGAAGGTGCAAAAGAAGTAGTGATTGAATTGAACTCTTTAAGCAAAAGCCAAAACATGGCGGGCTGGAGAGTAGGTATGTTGATTGCTGCCGAAGAAAGAGTCAACGAAATATTAAGATTTAAATCCAATATGGATAGTGGTATGTTTTTACCGGTACAATTAGCAGCGGCAAAAGCATTAAGCTTAACTAAATCTTGGTATGATTCAGTAAATCAAGTTTATACCGAACGTCGCGAAAAAGTGTATGAATTATTAGACACATTAGGTTGTGCATATTCAAAACAACAAGTAGGGATGTTTGTTTGGGCTAAAATTCCAGCCACATATAAAGATGGATATGCATTAAGCGATAAGGTGTTGTACGATGCGAATGTCTTTATTACACCTGGTGGCATTTTTGGTTCAGCAGGTAATAATTACATCCGAGTGAGCTTATGCGGTTCAATGGAGAAATTTAATGAAGCAATTAAAAGAGTGAAAGCATGCGTTTAGCAGTAATTGGTATCGGATTAATGGGAGGTTCATTGGCATTGTCATTGAAGAAGAAAGGTTTTGTGTCCAATGTGATTGGCGTGGACAATAACCTAGACCACCAAGCCGAAGCATTGCGATTGGGAATTGTAGATGAAATTAGGTCGTTGGAAGACGCTATAAAATTATCTGACATTATTGCCATTGCAACACCAGTGAATATTGCTGAAAAACTATTGCCTTCGGTTTTAGATTTAGTTGACCAACAAATCGTTTTTGATTTAGGATCCACCAAAGAAGCGGTTGCGCAGATAGCCAGTGCGCATGCTAAAAAAGGAAGATTTGTTCCAACACATCCAATGTGGGGAACGGAGTTTAGTGGTCCTAGTGCTGCACAAAGCAATGCTTTTGAAAACAAAGCAACTGTAATATGCAATAGGGAACAAGTAGATATGGACGCGCTTATGACCGTAGAGCGTTTATACCAAACTTTGGGAATGCATATTGTAAACATGAATGCTACTAAACATGATATTCATGTGGCTTATGTGAGTCATATCTCACATATTACTTCTTTTGCGCTGGCCAATACGGTGTTAGAGAAGGAAAAGGAATCGGATAATATATTCGAGTTAGCGAGTGGTGGTTTTGACAGTACAGTTCGTTTGGCAAAGTCCAATGCGGCAACCTGGGTACCCATCTTCATGCAAAACAAAGAAAATGTATTAGACGTTCTGAATGAGCATATCAGTCAGCTGAGAAAATTCAAGTCTTGTTTGGAAAAAGAAAACTTTGAATACTTGTCAGATTTGATTGAAAATGCAAATGGGATTAAGAGAATTCTAAAATAGAATTCTTATTTAAGAAAAGTAAAAACAACAAAATGAAGAAAAAAGAAGATATGGAAGTTAAGAATGAATTGATTGAAGCAGTTAAAACAAAAATGACATTCGCCGAATTAGGTGTGAATGAGCAATTGGTAAAATCAGTTACAGAATTAGGATACACACACGCTACTGAAATTCAAGAGCGTTCTATCCCGGTATTAATTAGTGGAACAAAGGATTTTATTGGATTAGCACAAACAGGTACAGGTAAAACGGCTGCTTTTGGTTTACCGTTAATTCAATTAATCAAAACAGCAGATAGATATCCTCAAGCATTGGTAGTTTGTCCTACACGTGAATTGTGTATGCAAATTGTAAACGAAATTAATTTGTTTAAAAAGCACGTTGCAGGTTTACAAGTATTAGCAGTATACGGTGGTACCTCTATCGGAATGCAAATCAGAGACTTAAAAAGAGGGGTGCAAATTGTAGTGGCTACACCAGGTCGTTTAATTGACTTGATTGAGCGTAAGGCAATTAACTTAGAGCAAATTGAATATGTGGTATTGGATGAGGCAGATGAAATGTTGAACATGGGATTCCAGGACGACATTGAATTTATTTTAAAGAATACACCAAACCGCGAAAGCATTTGGTTATTCAGTGCAACCATGCCGCCGGAAATTAGAAAAGTGAGCAAGCGTTACATGAAAGAGCCTGTAGAAGTGACTATTGGTAAAGTAAATGCAACCAACAAAAGTATTGATCACCAATATTATTTAACCTCGGCGCAACATCGTTATGAAACCTTAAAACGTATCATTGACTTTAATCCAGGTATTTATGGTATCATCTTTACACGTACCAAGGCAGATGCGCAAGAAATTACGCAACGTTTAACACGTGAAGGGTATGATATTGATGCTTTGCATGGTGACTTAACACAGGCACAACGTGATAAAGTAATGGGTCAATTCAGAGACAAAACTTTACAATTATTAATTGCAACCGACGTTGCTGCACGTGGTATTGACGTTAAAGGAATTACACACGTAATTAACTATGAATTACCTGATGATGTGGAAGTATATACCCACCGAAGTGGTCGTACGGGTCGTGCAGGTAGTCATGGTAATTGTATTTCTATTGTACACTCTAGAGAGTCTTACCGTTTACGTCAAATTGAAAATATCAATAAATGTACTTTCCATAAATTGGATATCCCAAGTGGTAAGGATGTTTGTAGAAAACAATTTTTCCATTTAATGGACAAGTTAATGTCAACTGACGTAAGTCATGGTGATTATGAAGCCTATGTGCCGATGCTTGCTGAGAAATTTGCAGACATGAGCAAGGAAGAAATCTTGACACGTTTCGCCGCTTTAGAATTTAACCGTTTCTTGAGCTATTATGAAAATGCACAGGACTTAAATATTCGCGCTGCTGAAAAAGGCCGTCGTGATGTAGGAGGTATGCAAGATCGCAACCGTGAAAGAGGACGTAACGAATATGCTGATCGCAGAAGTGGTGGGGATCGAGGAGATCGTGGTGGTGACAGAGGAGACCGTGGTGATGGCCGTGGCCGTTCTGCGAATCGCGCTGCCGCTGGATCTACTCGTTTGTTTGTTAACCTAGGAACCAAAGATGGTTTTTATAAAGCGAGTTTCTTACAATTTGTTTTAGACATGAGCGATTTGAAAAAAGAAGTGTTGGGTAAGATAGATATGAGAGACATGAATAGCTGGATCGAAATTGAATCTAGCGCCGCTAAAAAAATGATTAGTGCCTTAGACGGTAAAAGTTATAAAGGACGTCGAATTCGTATGAACGATGCAGACAGTGGTGGCCCAAGAGGGTTTAGCAAAAACGAAGGCTAGTTAAAATAATAAATGAGTCCTTGAAACAAGAAAAAAAATTCGAGGACTCATTTTAACCAACGTAACATTTAAATACAAATATTCATATACTAAAATTGGTTTAACATGGGAACCTCAACTGAACAACAACAAAAAGTAAGTGCATTATTAAAAAAAGCTCCATTGATTATCTCTGGTCCTTGTAGTGCTGAAACAGAAGAACAAGTAATGGCAACAGCTAAAGGATTAGCTGCTACAGGTAAAGTAGATATCATGCGCGCAGGTATCTGGAAACCAAGAACCCGTCCTGGAAGTTTTGAAGGGATTGGTACCAAAGGGTTACCATGGTTACAGCAAGCAAAAAAAGAAACAGGTATTCCTGTTGCTGTTGAGGTTGCTACTGCAAAACAAGTGGAAGATGCATTACATTTTGATGTAGATGTTTTATGGGTTGGTGCCCGTACCACAGTGAACCCTTTTAGTGTACAAGAAATTGCAGACGCGTTGAAGGGTGTTAAAGTACCCGTTTTAATTAAGAATCCATTGAACCCAGATTTAGAATTATGGGTAGGAGGTATGGAACGTATTGCAAAGGCAGGTATTGAAGATTTAGGATTAATTCACAGAGGATTCAGTTCCTATGGAAATACTGAATTTCGTAATGCACCTATGTGGCATTTAGCCATTGAAATGAAACGTCGTTTCCCAGGTATTCCTATGATTAATGACCCTTCTCATATTTGTGGTCGTCGTGATATTTTACAAGCGGTGGCTCAACAAGCCATTGACTTAGATTTTGATGGTTTAATTATTGAATCGCATGTTGATCCGGACAATGCATGGAGTGATGCCAAACAGCAGATCACCCCAGAAGTGTTAAAGTCAATGTTAGACAGCATGCATTGGAGAAAAGAAACCGTTCAGAATGAAGATTTTCAAAGTGCATTAGAAGCAATGCGTCAACAAATCAATCAATTAGATGACGAGTTGTTGCAAGTATTGTCTACCCGTATGAAAGTGGCTCAAAAAATTGGCGAATACAAAAAGAACAATGAAATCACCATCTTACAAACAAACCGTTGGAATGAAATATTAGAACGTGCAGTTGCTAAGGGAGGTAAATTAGGGTTGAGTGATGATTTTGTTACTAAATATATGGATGCTGTTCATATGGAAAGTATCAATCAACAAAACAAAGTAATGAATAGCTAGTCCTAAGACTACTTTCATAAATCAAAGTAATTATGAAAAATTGGAAGGTTAAATTTTCGAGTTCAACAGTCACATTTGTTTTGGATGGAAAATTTGCGGCCATTGATAAAATGGTTGACAAATCGCAAGCTATCTATATTACAGATGAAAATGTATATGCTTTACACCAAAAGAAATTCAAGGGTAAAAAAACCATTGTCTTTCCTTCGGGCGAAGAGCATAAGCAGCAAGCCACTGTCGATTTTATTATTGAAGCCTTACTGAATTTTGGCGCTACCAGACAGGCCGTATTAATTGGTGTTGGCGGTGGCGTCGTAACCGATATGGTGGGTTATGTTGCGGGAGTATATATGCGAGGCGTAGCAGTAGGTTTTGTCCCAACCACTATTCTAGCCATGGTAGACGCTTCTATTGGGGGTAAAAATGGAATAGATGTAGGACTGTATAAAAACATGGTGGGCTTAATTAGACAGCCACAGTTTATAGTATACGATTTTGATTTTTTACAAAGTTTACCCAAACACCAATGGGAAAATGGATTTGCTGAAATCATCAAACATGCAGCTATTAAGGATGCGAAGATGATGAAGGAATTGTCAGAAAATAATTTAGCTTTTTACCAAAAAAATAAAAAAGGGTTGGCCACACTTATTGAAAAGAATGTTCAAATCAAAGTGAAAGTGGTGCAAAAGGATGAGTTTGAAAAAGGTGATCGCAAGTTGCTTAATTTTGGACATACTTTAGGTCATGCGATTGAAAATGAACATGCTTTATTGCATGGCCATGCCATTAGTATTGGTATGGTATATGCTGCAAAAATATCACAGGTATTACAAGGATTTAATGGAGTGGGATTTTTGGTAGAAACTCTACAAAAATATGGTTTACCAACCGCTATGCGTTTTGATATTGATGCTGCCATGGAAGTAATGCAGAAGGATAAGAAAAATGCGAAAGCAGGAATGCAATATGTATTGTTAAATAAAATAGGTAAAGCAGTTTATGAGCCCATTCCTATGAAAACATTGTATAAATTAATAAAGCTGTATTCCTAATATGATTGCAACGGTATATCCAGGTAAATTACAAGGGACTCAGGTCGCTCCCGCTAGCAAAAGTAGCATGCAAAGAGCGTGTGCGGCTGCTTTATTGCACGTTGGGGAAACGATTATTGCTAATCCTGGTCATTCTAATGATGATTTAGCAGCGTTAGATGTGATTCAAAAATTAGGTGCAATAGTTGAATTTCAAAAAAGCACCGATAATACACTTGAAGCTATCGGAGATAAGATTAAAGTAATTTCAAAAGGAGTGCAACCTATTGGCCCAGAAATGAATTGTGGTGAAAGTGGTTTAGGAATTCGAATGTTTACACCGATTGCAGCATTAAGTAGTCAATCCATTACCATCCATGGTGAAGGAAGTTTAGTGAAACGTCCAATGCATTTTTTTGATGAAATTTTTCCAGCTTTAGGCGTAAAAATTCAATCGCAAAAGGGTTTTCTTCCCATTCAAATACAAGGTCCTTTGGTTACGCCAAGCCGTAT
>JACCDJ011208819.1_pt1 | contig 10638 bp, 10 predicted proteins | sample 7444481 | NCBI WGS metagenome assembly JACCDJ01 (sample SAMN15323435, study PRJNA562643) | freshwater metagenome | isolation source: river surface water | place: USA:Blue River Watershed | collected 2017-08-15 | reverse complement strand
GTGAATGTCGATCACAACCAGGGTGTGTTTTTGCCGGATGGCTCCCTGGTCACCGGCGACCTGGGCAGCCTGGATGCAGAGGGGTTCATCCGAATCAGTGGACGCCAAAAGGATTTGATCATTCGTGGGGGGCACAACATCGAGCCCCGCCTGATCGAAGACGCCTTGCTGCAATGTCCCGCCGTGGCCTTGGCGGCTGCGGTGGGCAAGCCGGATGCCCACGCGGGTGAATTGCCCGTGGCTTATGTGCAGTTGCACCCGGGTGCCAGTATCACCGAGCAGGCCCTGCTGGCATTCGCAGCAGCCCACATCCCCGAGCGCCCGGCGGTGCCCAAGGACATCGTCTTTCTGGATCGCCTGCCGCTCACGGCGGTGGGCAAGCCCCAAAAGCACCTGCTGCAAATCGATGCGGCGGAACGTGTGTTTCGTGACGTGTTGCAAGCCGTGACCGGCGACTGGTCGCTCAAGGTGGAGTCATCGGGCGGTGGCTTGCTGCTCACCGTCACGCTCAAGGGCGGTGACATGCAGTCTCGTCGCCAAGTGGATGAGCTTCTGAGCGCCTACGCGGTGCGGTACACCGTGGAGATGTCGTGAAAATCCTCGATATCCGTGAAATCAGCGTGCCGTTGCGATCGAGTATGCGCAACGCGGTCTTTGACTTCAGTGAGATGACCACGTCTGTGGTCGCGGTCATCACCGATGTGCAGCGCGGCGGACAGCCCGTGGTGGGTTACGCCTTCAATTCCACAGGGCGTTATGCCTGTGGTGCTGTGATGCGGGCTCGCATGATTCCCCGGTTGTTGAAGGCGGATCCTGATACTTTGCTCGATGCCGCCACAGGACTGATAGATCCTGCGCGAGCCTTGGCCTGCATGATGCAGCGCGAAAAGCCAGGAGGTCACACCGAACGGTCGATTGCCGTGGGTACGATCGAAATGGCCCTGTGGGATGCGGTGGCCAAAGCGCAGGACCTGCCCTTGCATGTGCTGCTGGCGCAGCAATTCAATGAAGGGCGTTATCCTGAGAAGGTCCCGTGCTACGTGGGAGGCGGTTGGTACGCACCGGGCAAAGGCCTGTCGGAGTTGTGTGACGAGATTCGACAGCGGCTGGACCAGGGCTACACGACCATGAAAATCAAGGTGGGTGGGGCCAACTTGTCTGAGGACTTGCAACGCGTGGAAGCGGCCATGGGTGTTCTGGGTTGCGCTGATCGCCTCGCTGTGGATGCCAACGCGGGCTTCTCGCCGCAACGCACCTGGGAGTATGCACGGGCCCTTGCACCCTATGGCTTGCGCTGGTTTGAGGAACCAACCGATCCGCTGGATTATCAGCTGCTGTCCGAATTGGCCGCTGCGTATCCTGGCACCCTGGCCACTGGCGAGAACCTCTTTTCGACCCAGGACGTGCGCAACCTGCTGCAGTTTGGGGGATTGCGGGCTGGGCAAGATATTTTGCAAGTCGACATCCCGCAGTCGTATGGCGTGGTGCAGTTCACGCGCACCCTGGACGTGCTGCGGCAACACGGCTGGTCGACTGCGCAGGTGTTTCCGCATGCGGGCAACCTGATGACCTTGGCTGCTGTTGCCGGACTGGGGTTGGGCGGTTGCGAAGCCTATCCAGGTGTGTTTGGCGTGTTCGCCGGATTTGCCGACGATGCGCGGGTGGAGAATGGCTTCATCACCCTGTCGCACCGACCCGGCATCGGATTCGAAGGTCAACAGGCTTTGTATGACGTCATGCGAACCCTGCTGTGACCTTAGACACTCTGGGGTGATGTCATCGATGACATGGCATGTGGTCATGAGTCCGGGCATGCTAGACCTTGATCGCCCCAGCGAGTGCAACCCTGAATACCCGTCAGTTCATTAAAAAAGAGGAGACCTACCATGGCAGATTTATCAGACAAGCAACCCGTGCATCTCAAGCGCCGTCCTGTGCTGGCCTTGATGGCCGCCAGCCTGGCAGCGCCGCTCAAGGCGCAAACCTCATGGCCTGACAAGCCCTTGCGCATCGTGGTGCCCTTTGTGCCGGGTGGTCCGCCGGACACGGTGTCACGCCTGATCTTGCCCAAACTGTCGGAGTTGTTGGGGCAGTCCATCATCGTGGACAACCGGGGTGGGGCAGGGGGGAATATCGGCAGTCAGATCGCGGCCAAAGCCGCACCGGACGGCAACACGATTCTCATCACCTCGGCAGCCTTTGCCGTCAACACCAATTTCCCGGAATCGGGCTACAACGCAGAGCGCGACTTCGTTCCCGTCACCATTGTGGCCAATCAACCCAATGTGATCGTCTCGCATCCCAGTCTGCCGGTGCGTTCGATACCGGAGCTCTTGGCGGCCGCGCGGGCCACGCCCATGGCGTTTGCCACACCAGGCAGCGGCACAACGCCCCACCTGACAGCCGAGAACCTGTTCAATTTGAACGCCAAGCTCAACATGACGGCCATCCACTACCGGGGTGCAGGCCAGGCGGTGGGGGCCGTGGTTGCAGGCGAACCCAAAGTCGGATGCCTGGCGATGACCGCCCCCATGCAAAACATCAAGGCCGGCAAGCTGAATGCATTGGCCGTCACCAGTGCCAAGCGACTGGCCGTGTTGCCCGATGTGCCCACCCTGGTTGAACTGGGTTACCCCGACATGCTGGACTACACCTGGGTGGGCGCCTTTTTGCCCGCCGGTACCCCGGCCGCCATCCAGAACAAGTGGTACGACGCGCTGTCCAAATCGCTGGCCCAACCGGAGGTCAAGGAAAAACTGCAAGCCTTGGCCTTCGAGGCCATTGCCGACACGCCTGCTCGCACCGCCGAATATGTCCGGTCGGAAGTTCAACGTTGGGGTCAGGTCTTACGCCGCACCAACATCAAGCCCGAGTAACCATGACCTCACCCCGCATCACCCGGTTGCCCGATGATTTCCGCTGGCCTGGCGGACGTCGGCTGGCCGTCATCTTCAACATCGCCTATGAGGCGTGGTCCGATGGGCAAGCCCCTGGCATCGGCCCCATGGGCAATGTGCTCAAGCCGGGCTTTTTTGACACCAATGCCCATTCGTGGGCGTCGTTCGGACTGGTGCGCGGCATTCATCGCCTGCTGGACATTGCCGAAAAGCATGGGGTGAAAACCAGCGTCATGGTGAACGGTGTGATTGGCGAGCGCGACCCCCAGACCATTCGCCGCTTGGCTGATCTGGGACACGAGATCGTCAACCACTCCTGGGGGATGGATGTCATCCCGGTGTATTTTGATGAGGCGGGCGAGCGCGCCAACTTCACGCGCAACCACGACATTCTCACCCGCACGGCCGGCGTGGCGCCCACGGGTTGGATCAGCCCGCGTGGGACAGGCAGTCCCATCAGTTCACGCCTGCTGGCTGAAGCGGGTTATCTGCATCACGGCGATGTGAACGACGATGATCGCCCCTACATCATGGACTTCCAGGGGCGGCGTATCGTGGGCATTCCCTTGACGATGGACGTGAATGACCTGCCTATCTGTGTGCGCTATGGCCAGGGGGCTCGTCACATGCTGGACGTGTTCAATGACACCATCGAGGCCATGCGTGGTGAAGACGTTCCGTTGCAACTGGATGTCACGGCCCACACCCACGTGATGGGACGTCCCTCGGGAGCCTGGGTGTATGAGGAGATCATGTCCCGCGTCATTGCCAGCGATGACATCTGGGTCTGTACCCGTGAGCAGATGGCGCGGTATGTGCTGGCGCAACTCCCGGCTTGAGCCTTTTGGGGCCAGGCCAATTCGTTGCTGAGTCGGGGCATTACCCCTTCTTCAACATCCCCAGCTTTTCAATCAGGGCCCGCTCGGCATAAAAACTGTCGTGGGCAAACTTGGTGTACTGCTCGGTGTTGAGATAAATGACGCTCTGGTCGTATTTGTCAAACGTGGCAATGACGGCCGGGTCATCCAGGGCACTCTTGAACGCGTCGTGCAGGGTCTTCACGACGCTCGGGTCCATGCCTTTGGGACCGCACACGCCAAAGGGTGAGTCGGACACGGTTTGGTAGCCAAGTTCGGTCAGCGTGGGAATGTGTGACCAGCGTTTGGTGCGCTTGCTACCGTAGGTGGCCAGCAGTCGGAGTCGACCGCCATCGACGTGGGGGCCCCAGCCCGTGGCGTCGCTGGCTGCCATCACATGGCCCCCCAGCACGGCTTGCATGTTTTCGGCGTTGCCTTTGTAGGGGATGTGGTTGAGTTGAATACCGGCTTTTTGCGCAAACTCTTCCACCGCCAGGTGAGGGCTGGTACCGGTTCCGGTGGAGCCATAGGTGAGGGTGCCTGGGTTTGCCTTGGCGTAGTCCACGAAGTCCTTGATGGTTTTCAAGGGCGAGTTCATGGGGACAACCAGACCAAAGGTGTAGCCGGTCAGACAGGCAATCCAGGTGAAGTCCTTCAAGGTGTCGAAGGCCGTTTTCTGCATGTGGGGAATGCGAAAGGCCCCTTGAGGAATCTGACACAAGGTGTAGCCATCGGGCTTGGCAGTGAGCATGTCCACCGCACCGAGCATGCCGCCAGCCCCCGGTTTGTTTTCAACGATGACGCTTTGCCCCAGTGCCTTGCTGGCACTGTCGGCCAGGCTGCGCATGACAATGTCGGTCGAGCCGCCAGCCGGCCAGGGACAAATGTATTTGATGGTGCGGTTGGGAAAAGAACCGCTTTGCGACAAAGCAGGCAACGCAACCGTTGCGGCCAGGGTCGATCCGGCCTGTAGGAAACTGCGACGTTGGATCATGAGGATTCAAGTGTTGAAGGGAATGCCTGGAAAGGTAGCGTCAAACCCAGGGCGCGTCATCCAGGTTTACGCTTAGCGAACCCACAGCCGAGAAATGCTCAGAAGACCCCCCAGCCCGGCGGTGACGGCGCCCAGCACAATGGCTTGGCCCGCCCCCACTGGCGCAAAGAGGTTGAAACACAGGGCCACCAGCGCGGCGCCACTGGCTTGTCCGATCAATCGCGCCAAGGCCACCATGCCGCTGGCGCTACTGCTGCGCTCGGGTGGAGAGCTGGACATGATGGCGCGCAGATTGGGGGACTGGAACAAGCCAAATCCGATGCCGCAGATCGCCATGCCTATGCCGATCGTGGTGGTGGACGTGCCGACGGTGATCTGACTCAGCCACACCATGCCTGCACTCATGATGCACAGCCCCACGCCGCCCATGATGGCGGGAGGGTGACGGTCAGACAGCCGACCTGCCAGGGGTGCGGCGAGCGCCACCACCCCCGCCCACACCGTCATCAGCGTCCCGCATGCCAGGGCGCTGAGTTGCAATTCGTGCAGGAAGAAAAAGGGCAGGGCCACAAAGGCCAGGCCCTGGGACGTGAACGAGCAAATGGCGGTGAAGACCGACAGACTGAACAAGGGCCGGCGCATCAGGTCCACCGGCAGCATGGGTGCGATGTGGCCACGCTGACGCTGCAACAAGGCGACGCCACTCACCAGCATCACCCCGAACGCGGTGCCCAGCACCGCCAGGCTTTTTTGTTGGGCCACTGCACTCAGGCAAAAAATCAACGAGGCAAAGCACAAGGCGGACAGCAAGGCCAGCACAAGGTCATACGGTTGAGGGGAGGCGCTGCGCGTGGTCTTGGGCAGATAGCGCCAACCAAGCAACCAGCCGACCAACCCCATGGGGACCATACACCCAAACAGCCAGGGCCACGGGGCCACCGACAGCAACAAGGACGCCACCACCGGTCCCAAGCTGTAGCCGGACCCCACAACCAGGGCATTCAGTCCCACGCCCTGGCCCAACCGGTTGCTGGGGAAAATTTGTCGCACCAGGGCCAAATTCACGCTCATCAGGCCCGAGGCACCGATGCCCTGAACCGCTCGAGAAACTGCCAGCCACTCCAGGCTGGGCGCCAAGGCGCTGGCAATGGCAGCCAGGTTGAACAGCGCCACCCCCACCAGAAACACCCGCCGAGCGCCCCACAAATCCCCCAGTGCCGCAAACGGTAGCAAGGTCGCCACCACGGCGAGTTGGTAGGCGTGCAAAATCCAGACCGATTCCGCAGGCGTGTGCTGCAGCGCAGCCGCAATCGCGGGCAGGGCGGTGTTGGCAATCGACTGGTCGAGTGAACCCAGGCAGACCGCCGTCATCAGAGAGCCAATGGCCAGCCAGCCCGGTGGGGCGGAGGTGTTGTCAGGATGGGCAGACGGCATGCCCGATTATCGGACGAGGTGGGACGGCCTCGCCCCACGCTTCATTTGTGGTGTGGACGTGCCCCGTTTTTTTCATCCACCTGGTGGGACACCTCTTGCACCGCTGTCTGCACCAGTCGGATCATCTCGTGCAGGGCTTCACGACGGTTGTCAAACACCTGATGCAGGGTGAAGCTGTCGGGCGCCAGCTGCTCAAACTCCTGGGCCGTGACCACTCGGTGCAGCTTGTCGCGTTCAATCAGATACCAGAGCGTGCCAATGTCCATGGTGCAACTTCAGGTGATGGAAGGGGTGTCAGGGCTTGCCGCCGCTGGGGAAAAATTTCTTGAAATCCTTGAGCAGGCTTTCCTGGGACTGGGGCAGGAGCTCGAACAGGGGAGGGCGTACCCGCAGCCAATCCGCATCATGATACTGAACGGACATCAGGTACTTGAGGGCAGGCACTTCGGGCAGGCCCATCAGCATGCGGGCCAAATGCAGCAAGGGGCCGTCGTCGGATCCAATGGCATTGCCTGCCACGGACAGCTTGGCAGCGGACGGTGGCGTGACGAGTCCCATGATCACGGTGGGAATCAGGTTGGCCCAACTCGAGATGCTGGTGTGCAGACCTATCTTGCCCAGCGCAACAGCTTGCAACTCGTCATTGGTGTAAACCGGGAGTTGAGCCGAATACAGCCGCAGCCAGTCCTGCATGTGTGAAGCGTTGCGCGTCTGGTCGAGTATGCCGGCGTAGGCGCCCGGGTGATGATTGACCACCTCGTTGACCACGTAGGGCTTGAGATCAGGCGCACCAGCCCGGTAGGGAGACGCCATGTACAAGTGCGTCGAGATACCTTGGGTGAGATCGGCCACCTGGTTGAAGAAGTGCGCGAGCCCCTCTTGCGTGGGCTCGTCCTCCGATCGAGGAGGGCGCACGATGCAGCCTCGCAGGCCCAGGGTGCTGGCTTGCCGAATCACCTCTACCGTTTCGGCCACACTGGAAAAGCCGGCATGCAACACGATGTCGCGTCCCGATATCCCATGGGTGACCAGTTGCTTGACAGCCTCGAGCCGCTCCTTGGCGCTGAAGGACAAGCCCTCGCCCGCCGGTCCGAAGAGCACCACGCCCTGGATGCCCTTGACGGCCAGGGTTCGGATGTGTGTGATCAGTTTGGCGTGATGAAGGGTGAGATCAGGTTGCAGGGGCATCAAGACATCCACCCACACACCTTGAAGAGCGCGAGAACCTGTTGTCATGTCAGATGCTTCTCCTGCTTGTTGCGCGACAGCGAGCCAAACCCCACTCAGGCCCTCAGGGGAAGGCTTACAACACCCAAAGCATGATCACATGAAAGCCTGGTGTGTGTCAACGCAACTGTATCCCTGGAGAGAATGCAGGCAGAGGGGCAGTCCCGATACAAAAGCCCACATGGCGCGCACCCAGGTGAATGCTCTAAGATGGAAGCACTTTCATAGATAAGGAGTGGTCAGATGGCGGAATCGACTGAATGTGTACCGGCGAAATCTCTTTATATGTCGGAACCGGAGATGCAGGCGCGCGTGTCGCGCTTTCAGGATCTCAAACCCCTGCCAGTCCAATCCGCCCAGGACGTGCCCCAGGCGGCCCGCGACGTGGTGTACGCCCGTGAGTTGCTGTCGGTCATCGGGCTGGATGGAAGTCGAAAAACCGCCATCAACACAGCTGCGCCGATTGTGGGCGCAGGGGGCATGACCATGACCATTGCCCGTTGTCCCCCGGGGCAGGGGCCTGGACTGCACATTCACAAGGACACCTACGAAACCTTCACGGTCCTGGAGGGCCGATTCGAGGTGAGTTGGAACGAGGGCGGGCAGAATGCCATGGTGCTGGAGCGCTTTGACACCATTTCACTGCCGCCCAAGGTCTACCGCGCGTTCAGAAATGTGGGCACCACCGAGGGCTTGTTGCAAGTCATCATCACCGGCGGCGTGCATGACATGAACGACATTGCGTTTGCCTTCCACGAAGGTGAGCGCCTGGATGCGATTGCGCCCGAGGCGCGTAAAACCTTTGAAGAATTGGGGTTCCGGTTTCAGGGCGGCGCGCTGTAAGGCGATCGTTCGTCGCTTCAGGTCTTGGACAAGGTCTGCGCCGCCTGAATCGCCGATTTGGCGTCCTGGGCCGAACTGGCTGCCTGGGCATTCTGTACCAACGTGCCCAAAATGCGCGCGCCATGTTCGACCGAGATCGAGCCGTAGCTGATATCGCCCATCACCACGCAGTCCTTTTGCAATTCCGCTCGCTCGCTGGCTTCGATATTGCCCTGCACCCGGCCAGCCACGATGACGCGGTTGGCCCGGATATCCCCGGTCACCTCGCCAGTGGGGCCAATAGCCACGGTGATGTTGCGGTCTGACTGGGCCTCGATGCTGCCGTGGACCTTGCCGTCCACACGAACACTGTCCTGCAGCACCAGACGACCCACGATCTCGGTGGTGCGACCGATCAGGGTGTCAAAGCGTTCCTGAAGCGAGGAGAGGGATTTGTCTTTGGAGTTTCCGAACATTTCAGGCCTGTGGCAGTCTTAGGGTTTGAGGTAAGTCATGACCTTCAGGGGGTCCACCGCGCGGTCATGGCGAAAAATTTCCAGATGCAAATGGGGGCCCGTGGATCGACCGGTGTTGCCGACTTCGCCCAGCAATTCCCCTCGTTTGACGTCCTGGTGGAGCACAACATGGCGCCGCTGCAAGTGTCCATAGCGGGTCACAAATCCATCGGTATGCTGAATGTCAACCACGTGCCCATAGGTGGCATCATGCCCCGAGCGAACGACTCGACCTCCAGCGGCAGCCAGCACCGGTGTGCCTGGATCGGCTGAAAAATCAAGACCTTCATGCAGAGCCAGATTCCCGGTGAAGGGGTCGTTGCGCAAGCCAAATCCACTGCTGAGATGAAATGCTCCCCCCACGGGCAAGCCAGTGGGCAAGCGTTCGAGCCAATCCAGTCGCGCTTGCCAATCCTGATAGCTGTCTTGGACTGCGCGATCCAGTTGTTGCAGATCCAGGGATGTCTGGCCCAGGGCCTGTGGCAGCGGAACCCTGAAAAAAGGCAGCTCGAACCTGGGCGACAGCAAAGGTCCTCCGCGACCGGCAGGAGGACTGGACAAGCGTTGCTGCATGAGCTGGGGTGTCGCCAGATGGGTCAGGCGCGAATTCAGCGTCTCCAACTGTTGCAGGTCCTGGGCTGTCCGGTGCAGTTGTTCCCGCAGTTCGGCCAGGCGGGCGCGGTAGTCGGATTCCATGCGCTGGTGCTGCGCTTCGGTGGTGACACCGCCCATGCTGCGTGCGAGTTCAGGGCTGTATTCCACGGCAAAACGCAGGCCCACCCAATTCAAGACAAAGCCGAGCAACACCAAGACCAGGGTCACCACTGCCGCAGCCCGCAACATGGTGCGGGCCGTGATGGAAATGGTTCGGACATGTCCGGTCGGGCCGGATAGCCACATCAATTGCATAAGACTGAGGCGCTGCGTAACAGCTGCAGGTGAAACGGTCCTGATAGCTCAGGTAGGGGGAAAGACGCGACAGGCGTCGGATAGTGGGGAAGAATCTAGCAGTAAATACGGTGTTCAACAATCCGGACTGTCGGCGGGTTGGGGTGACAGGAGGTCGTCACGGAGATCAAAATGATGGCTTTGGAATTACTTTTTGCTTGTTGCTTGGCGTGTTGCCTGTTCCAAACGGACCATTGGCGGTGTTCAGGCTTCAATTGGCTGTCTGCGGACGGCAGCGAAAGAAGAGCGCGAGGCAGAGGAGCGGCGTGTGGCTGACTTGAATAAGGCTGCGGCCAAGCCTGCCGCGTCTCCATGCGCGAGGTTTATGTCAGCTATTCCAAAGAGTTTGGCGCGGACAAGATTCGGCGCATTCAAGCGTTCAAGTGAACTTGGGTGGAGGTCTGCGGGGCCTGTCTACAACTTAAGGTTCATTGAAAATGGCCGGGCTGATAGTAGCATGCTCGGCAAATGAAACCTAGCCTTGGACATGCCCTGCTCATCGTCGATGATCACCCCGTTTACCGCGAAGCTTTAGGCCAGATATTGGCGCGCGAGTTCAGCGCCATTGGCATTGAGGTCAAAACCGCCAGCAATTCCAGCGAAGGCATTGAACTGGTGGACCAAGGTGATAAAACATGGGTGGTGTTGCTGGATGTGCTCATGCCCGGACTCAGTGGGCTGGCGGGCATCAAGGTTTTCAAGAGCAAACCCAATGTGCAAGACGTGATCTCCATCTCGGGCTTGGATGCCCAAACCTGGGAGCCTCGCGCCGTGGGCGCTGGGGCTACCTTGTTTTTGTCCAAAAACAGCACATCATCGGAAATTTTCAAAAAGATCCAGCCCCTTTTTCAACTGGCGCAGCCCAGCGAGTCGGTTGTCTCCAACATTGAAAACAATGGCTTCCGTTTGACCCAGCGGCAACTGGAAGTCTTGCATTTGATTTC
>JACCDJ010597353.1_pt1 | contig 10643 bp, 10 predicted proteins | sample 7444481 | NCBI WGS metagenome assembly JACCDJ01 (sample SAMN15323435, study PRJNA562643) | freshwater metagenome | isolation source: river surface water | place: USA:Blue River Watershed | collected 2017-08-15 | reverse complement strand
TCGTAAACACAACCATCCTCTAAGGGTTGACCAATCGAGCGAAGCTCATCACCCGTTGAAAAAAATCCAACTCGCAGCCGTCTTTTGACGGAAACTGTGCCGATACCCAAAGAGGCAATCAAACCTAGATCAGCGGGGCGAATGATCTTGCCTGCTTTCAAAGCCGCATGGCCTTCTTTTAAATCCTCGCCTTTCAAGCGACGGTTATCCCCAGCTCGAACCAGATTGGAGCGAAACCGAATCACATCGCCATCTACTTCCACCATTTCTTGAGGAATGGTGGTGTCGCAACCTTGAGGCATTACTGCGCCAGTCATGATGCGCACGCATTGACCTGCAGCCACTTGGCCTGTAAAGGCGTTGCCAGCGAAGCCTTTACCAATCATGGTGAGGGAAGTGCTATCTGTATTGGTGATCGAGCTTCCTGCAAAAGCATAACCATCCATCGCTGAGTTATCTGCAGAAGGAACGTTGATCGGAGAAATAATATCTTGAGCTAATACGCGGCCCAAAGCGTCATAGATACTGACGGTTTCTGATTCAAGCGCTTGGGCTGTAGGGCGCACAAAATCTTGCACAATTTGAATAGCCTGCGAGACTCGCAAAGACTCGGGGTCGTAATCAGACAAACAAGTCACCACAGAATTGAGGGTAGGCAAAGAAGTCATGGATGAGCTCAAGTCAGTTAACCGCCAATGTATGACATTTCAACTTTACGTTTGCCTGCCAATTCAGGCGAGCCACGCAGTTCAGAGTAGCGGTCGGTGCGGTGCGACCAAACTTGTGCAATCGCATTACTGATTTCTAGATCAGAATGACCCGCTCGCAATAATGCTTTTAGATCATGCCCTTCGGTGGCGAACAAGCACAAATACATTTTGCCTTCAGTGGACAAGCGAGCGCGTGAGCAATCTTTGCAAAACGCTTGTGTCACGCTAGAGATCACACCCACTTCACCTGAGCCATCAACATAACGCCAACGCTCAGCCACTTCACCTGGGTAGTTGGGGTCAATATTGGTCAAAGGAAAGACCTCATGAATCTTCTGAATCACTTCAGCAGAAGGGAGTACCTCCGTCATATTCCAGCCATTTGAAGCGCCCACATCCATGAACTCAATGAAGCGCAAAATCACATCGCTGCCTTTGAAATACTTGGCCATCGGAATAATTTCATGATCGTTGGTACCTTTTTTAACGACCATGTTGACTTTGATATTTTTGAAGCCCTCTTCACGAGCAGCTTGAATGCCATCCAATACATCACCCACCGGAAAGCCCACATCATTCATCTTTTGAAAAGTGGCATCATCCAAACCATCTAAGCTAATCGTCAAGCGACTTAAGCCAGCATCTTTCAGGGCCCTCGCTTTTTTACGCAATAAACTGCCGTTAGTCGTCAAAGTTAAGTCGAGCGGCTTGCCATCCAGAGTCTTTAAAGAAGCCAACATTTCAATCAGCTTTTCAACATGCTTGCGAAGCAGGGGTTCACCACCTGTTAGTCGAATCTTTTCAACCCCATGTTCAATGTAAATTTTGGCTAGGCGTGTGATTTCTTCAAAACTGAGTAAATCACCATGAGAGAGATACGGATAATCCTTGTCAAAAATTTCTTTGGGCATGCAGTAGGTGCAACGAAAGTTGCAACGATCTGTCACAGAAATTCTTAAATCGTGAAGACGTCGACCTCGCGTATCAGCAAGAAGGCCATTGGGTGAGAGCAGTTGTTCCGGAATGGCTGGAACATGACTGTCCACTTTGCGTTGGCGCTCATCAATGAGGGGTATGACCTTTTCTGACATAGCCCTCATTGTAGAGCCAACTTCAATTTATTACTTTTGGATGGTTTGCTCTTTTCCGCCTGTTTCCACCAATACCATCGGTTCTGTTGAAAGCTCAACGGGTGGCTTCGGTTGACGTGGTTCGTGACGCACGACAGGTTCAGCCGCAATTTGCGCACGAACTTCTTCTAGCTTTTGATGATCGGTGTTGACCCAAACCATACCAGCCGATTCAATCACTGAGGATAGTTCAGACGTTTGCAAAGGCTGGAATTCCACTTTGGGTAAGGGGGTAGGCGCAGCCACCGCGAGCGCTGGCGCTTCATTCACTGGAGCAGAAACAACCGTGGCCACTTCAGGAGAACTTATTGGCGCAGAAGATGAGGCCATGTCAGCCACAGGCACAAATGCAGGAGTAGATGATTCTGTTGTAGGAACAGAAGCAGTGGCCATAGTAGCCGCGACCGTTGCCGCAGAAGCCTGGATATCACCGGTGTTTTCTGCATTCGCTTCTACTGAAGCTTCAGAGCGTTCAGCACGATCACGACCACGGTTGCGACCGCGACGGTTGCGACCACGACGGCGTTCTTCGCCCTCAGCTGTTTCAGCATTGTTAGGAACATCGGTGTGTGTTAACAAATCTTTTGGTTGATCTGATTTGGCCTCTTCAGATTTATTCTGACGGGGCTGATTGCGACCATTGCGCTGATTCGGTTGACGCGCTTCCTTGTTTTCAGATTTCTCATCACGATCACCCGCTTCATTTTTATTGCGATTGCGGTTATTGCGATTGCGGTTGTTGCGATTGCGATCGCCACGATCAGATTGCTCGTCACGATTGCCACCATGACGACCACCACGACCACCGCTGGCACGTTTGTCAGCAGGTTTCGCTTCTTCTTTTGAGCCAAACAAGCTCTTAATGAAACCCATCAAACCACCTGAAGAGGATTTTTCACCCGCTACTTTGCGGTCTGCACGAGGCACGCTTGGAGGAGCTGGCTGGCTAGGACGTACACCTTTTACAGCTGCTTCTTGACGGGGTTTGGCTTCTTCAGCGCGACGATTCAAAATCGTGTCTGATTCAAGTTCCTTGCTGGCTTCTTCGGCCATAGCGTAGCTGGCCTTAGGATCGTCTAGGCGTGGATCATCATGACGCAAGCGCTCTAATTTGTAGTGAGGTGTTTCAAGATGTTTGTTCGGTAATAACAAAACATTGACCTTGAAGCGACTTTCAATCTTGATCACTTCGGCACGTTTTTCGTTTAGCAAGAAGGCTGCCACATCGACGGGTACTTGGCAGTGGATGGCCGCTGTATTTTCTTTCATGGCTTCTTCTTGAATGATGCGCAAGACTTGAAGAGCTGATGATTCTGTATCGCGGATATGGCCTGTGCCATTACAGCGTGGGCAGGTCACGTTACTACTTTCAGATAGAGCAGGGCGCAAACGCTGACGTGATAACTCTAAAAGACCAAAGCGAGAAATCTTGCCCATTTGTACGCGAGCACGGTCATGGCGCAAGGCATCTTTTAGACGCTGTTCTACATCTTTTTGATTCTTAGAAGACTCCATGTCAATGAAGTCGATCACGATCAAACCGCCCAAGTCACGCAAACGCATTTGACGTGCCAATTCATCGGCGGCTTCTAAGTTTGTTCTAGCAGCAGTCTCTTCAATGTCTGAGCCGCGCGTTGATCTCGCTGAGTTCACGTCAACAGAAACCAAGGCTTCTGTGTGGTCAATCACAATAGCGCCACCAGAAGGGAGAGAGACTGTACGTGAGTAAGCAGTTTCAATTTGATGTTCAATTTGGAAACGTGAGAACAAAGGCACATCATCTTGATAGCGCTTGACGCGTGACATGTTGTCAGGCATCACTACTGACATGAATGAGCTGGCTTGTTCGTAAATTTCGTCGGTGTCGATGAGGATTTCACCGATATCAGGCTGGAAGTAATCACGAATCGCACGGATCACCAAGCTGGATTCTAAGTAAATCAATAAAGGACCTTGATTGCTAGAAGCTGCTTGATCAATCGCCGTCCATAATTGCATCAAATAGCTCAAGTCCCATTGAAGTTCTTCAGCACTTCGGCCAATACCAGCAGTTCTCGCAATAATGCTCATACCGTCTGGGACGGTGAGTTGCCCCATGGCTTCGCGCAGTTCAGCGCGATCTTCGCCCTCAATGCGACGTGATACACCACCGCCCCGAGGATTATTAGGCATCAATACCAGGTAACGACCTGCAAGGGAGATGAAGCTTGTGAGCGCGGCGCCTTTGTTGCCACGCTCTTCTTTTTCCACTTGAACGATGATCTCTTGACCTTCGCGCAAGGCATCTTTAATGCCGGCTGTGCGAACATCAATACCATCCTTGAAATAGGCTCTAGAAACTTCTTTGAACGGTAAAAAGCCATGACGCTCTTCACCGTAGTTCACAAAGCAAGCCTCCAAGGAAGGTTCGATGCGAGTGATCACACCTTTGTAGATATTGCCTTTACGCTGTTCACGTCCAGATGTTTCAATATCAATATCAATGAGCTTTTGGCCATCAACAATAGCTACGCGCAGCTCTTCTTGCTGGGTAGCATTAAACAACATTCGTTTCATTTAAATCTCTCCGTACTTCGGCCAGGCAGCCATCGCGGGGTGCGAAACGGAATTGAAGGGATTGTGCGAGACAATCTCTGTGATGACAAACTTCACTACACTCGCTGACTTCTTCTTATTGGCGTGTCAGCGCGCGCTTAAATTCTTTTATCAGTTTCGCAGTTCGCGGCACTATGCCAGCCAACTTTGCGTCTCATTACTTCAGGGGAGAGGCGAACCCTGGAAATATCTTTCGGTTATTTCAGACCCAACTTGGCGCACGACGAATCAAACGATAAATTTGATGTTGCGCAGCAAGATAGGTCATTATATGTCATATGAACAGTAATTCGGTAACACAACATGTTGTTTTATTTGAGGAAGCTGGCCAAAGGCTAGATAACTTCCTATTTCGCATGGCCAAAGGGGTGCCAAAAACACATATTTATCGAATTATTCGCTCTGGAGAGGTCCGAATTAACAAAAAAAGGGCTGACGCCAGCCAAAAAATTCAGGAAGGAGACGTTTTAAGATTGCCTCCTTTGAGAGTTTCGGAGGCGAAAGCCCCTGTTAATGACTACATTTCAAAGAAGATAAGCTCAGAAATACCTATTTTATATGAAGATGACAGCATTTTAGTGGTTAATAAGCCATCTGGAGTCGCTGTTCATGGAGGTTCTGGGGTCTCTTTGGGCCTCATTGAGGCCATGAGAGCCCAGCGCCCTGAAGCCAAATTCTTGGAATTGGTGCATCGGTTGGATCGAGACACTTCCGGAATACTGATGTTGGCCAAAAAACGCAGCGCTTTGGTTCATTTGCACGAACAGATTCGTGAGGGCAAGATGGAAAAACGCTATTTATTGATCGTTCATGGCACTTTACCGGTATCCAATCGATCGATTGCCCTTAAATATCCTCTCTTGAAGTATTTGTTGCCAAACGGTGAGCGGCGCGTGAGGGTGGCTAGTGATGGAGGGCAACCGAGTCATACCAATATTCGAGTCAAAGCTAATTTTCAAGATGGATTGTGTAGTTTGGTGGAGGCGCAACTCAAAACAGGGCGAACGCATCAAATTCGGGTTCATTTAAAAACTTATGGGCACCCCATTTTGGGGGATGACAAATATGGCGATTCAGACTTGGATAAAGTGTTAAAGCCCAAGCGTTTGATGTTGCATGCTCGCCATCTATCCTTCATACATCCTAAAACCGAAGAAAAAATGACTTTTGAGGCAGATATCCCTGAGACATTTGAAAAACTCGCACAAAGCTAATTCAAGATAAGATCTAAGACAGAGTTGAAGACGAAGTTAAATCATAAAAACGGCAGAATTCATTCAATAATAAAAACGGAGACGGTATGAAGTTAGCGACCTATCAATATCAAGCCGAAACATTTGTTGGCGTGGTTTCAGAAGATTTGCACAGCGTGACCCCTTTCAAGTTGAGCCAAGCTCAAGCTCAATTGGGTGCGTTAAGCATCATTGATCTCATGTCCGAGGGGCAATCTTTGCCTGCCAAGGGTCAAGCGGTCGCGCTGAAAGATGTTTGTTTGTTGGCGCCGATTCCAAGACCACGACGTAATATTTTTTGTGTGGGTAAAAACTATCTTGATCACGTCAAAGAAATCAAAGACAGTAAATTGGGTGAGGCTCAAGGAGTCATGGCAAATTTACCTAAACACCCGGTGGTATTCAGTAAGGTGCCTGAATCCGTGATTGGCCCTCGCATGGGCATTGATAGCCACCCGCAAGCCACTCAAGAAATGGATTACGAAGCTGAGTTGGCTATCATCATTTCTAAAAAGGGTAAAGCCATTTCAAAAGCCGATGCCATGAAATATATTTGGGGTTACACCATTGTGAATGACATCAGTGCGCGTGATGTGCAAGCCAAGCATGTGCAATTTCATTTGGGAAAAAGTTTTGACACCTTTTGCCCAATGGGCCCTTGGTTGGTTTCGGCTGATGAATTGGATTCATCCAAGGCTGCCATCAAATGTTGGGTGAATGATGAGTTGCGTCAAGATGCGACCACTGAATTATTGATATTTGATATTCCAACCATCATTGAGGCTGTTTCAAAAGGCATGACTCTTTACCCAGGTGATGTGATTGCGACTGGTACGCCAAGTGGTGTGGGGATGGGCTTTAAGCCGCCACGATTTTTAAAGAAGGGCGACACTGTCAAAATTCAAATTGACGGCATTGGCACTCTAGAAAACCCTGTCATCTAATAATACGAATCTAGATAGCCATGTCGCGTCGCTATGAGCTCATCGTGTGGGATTGGGATGGAACCTTGATGGATTCCACTCCCACCATTGTTAAATGCATTCAAGATGCTTGCCGCGATTTGGCTTTACCCGTGCCCGAGGACTCTGTGGCCAGTCATGTGATTGGGTTGGGTATTCAAGAGTCATTGCGAAAAGCATGCCCGACTGTGTCAGTCGAAGATCATTACAAACTGATTGATCGCTTTCGTTTTCACTATCTCACCAAAGATCACGAGCTCAGTTTGTTTGAGGGCGCCAAAGAATTACTTTATCAACTGAAGGATCGGGGACATTTGTTGGCGGTGGCTACAGGCAAAAGTCGCAAGGGTCTCAATCGATCTTTGGGATTTCATCAGTTGGAAAAATTATTTGATGATTCACGCACACCAGATGAGTCAAGATCCAAACCTCATCCTGGGATGTTGTTGGAGTTATCTGAGTCTTTGATGGTGCCGATGGAAAGAGTGCTCATGATTGGTGATACCACTCATGACTTGGGGATGGCCAATGCGGCCGGAGCAGATGCAATCGGGGTGACCTATGGCGCACACCCTGAACATGTTCTCAAAACTGAAAATCCATTGGCATGTGTCAAGAATGTCGCTGAACTATCGACTTGGTTGGCTAAAAACGCCTGAATAAATTAAGCTTTAGAATCTCTCTATACAGTTTGTAAAAACTAAAGCAGTCAATCAGCCAACATAGAAAGAACACATGTCTGACGAAAAAGTCTGGGAACGACAAGCCTTGGAGCATTTGCTCCTCGAGAACTTAAAAGAGCAGCGCCGAGGTCGTCGCTGGAGAACGGCTGTGCGTTTGATGACCTTGGTCGTTTTTGTGGGTCTTGCCATCAATTTATTTGATTTGAACATTGGAGGTAAATCCAGTTTAGGTAAGCACACCGCTTTGGTTGATTTACAAGGTGAGATTGCCCCTGATACCAAAGCCAGTGCTGATGCAATCAATGCATCTTTACAAGCGGCTTTTGAAAATACAGAAAGTGTCGGCGTGATTTTGCGCATCAATAGCCCAGGAGGTTCCCCCGTGCAGGCGGGCATCATCCATGATGAAATTTTGCGTTTGCGTGCGAAGTACCCTGAAAAATCCTTGCATGTGGTGGTTGAAGAAATTTGTGCCTCGGGCGGTTATTACGTTGCGGCTGCTGCAGAAAAAATTTATGTCGACAAGGCCAGTTTGGTTGGATCCATTGGTGTGATCATGAATGGCTTTGGTGTAACAGGTTTGATGGATAAGTTGGGCATTGAACGTCGCGCCATCACTGCTGGCAAAAACAAAGCCTTACTAGATCCATTTAGCAAAGAAGACCCTAAACAAAAAGCATTTGTTCAAGAGATGATCACTGAAGTGCATGATCAATTTATTAAAGTGGTTAGAGACGGCCGTGGTAACCGTCTTAAAGAAACACCTGAGATGTTTACTGGTCTGGTTTGGAATGGCTCTAAAAGTGTTCAGTTGGGCTTGACGGATGCCTTGGGTAGTGTGGATGGTGTTGCGCGTGATGTATTCAAGGCGCCTGAAGTGGTTGACTACACCATGAAAGACAATTTAGCCGAACGGGTGGCCAAGCGATTTGGCGCAGCGATGGGTGAGGGTGCCACGCGTGTGTTGATGTACGGCGGACAACTGCGCTAATGGGCCAGCATTAAAAAGACCGCGGGACGCTGATGAAGAGCTTGAAGTAATTCAGGCTCTTTTTTTATTTGTGCTTGCCAAGCACTCACAGTTTTAGAGTTGACCCAGGCGGTCGGCAAGCTCAAATCAGCGGCAACGCACATGAGTGTGTTGCCTTGTAATGTTTGCAGCATGGCTTCAATCATGGCGCCATTGCGATAGGGCGTCTCAATCCATAATTGAGTTTGCTGTTTTCTTTTGGACTCTTGCTCGAGTTGTTTCAAAGCACTCACGCGTTCGGGTTCTTTGACCGGTAGGTATCCCTGAAACGCAAAACTTTGACCATTCATGCCTGAAGACATCAAGGCCAATAACAAAGAGCTGGGACCCACCATGGCTCGAACAGTAATGCCTAATTGATGAGCTGCTAACACCACATCTGAACCGGGGTCGGCAATTGCAGGTAAACCAGCCTCAGACATCAAGCCCATGTCGTGACCGTCTAACAAAGGTTGCAATAAACTTTTTAAATGAGGTTGCGCAGAAGTGGTGGGGATTTGTTTTTCTTTACCGGGACCTCGCCATTCGCTCATTTGCATTTCTTGTAATGGGCAAATCAGCGGTGTTTGCGTACTCACTGCTTTAAGAAGTGATCTCGCAGTTTTGGCATTTTCAACAATCCAGTAACGCAATTGTGCCGCTTGATGGAGGGTCTCTTTTGGCAGGACGTGCAAGAGTTGGTCTTCGCGTGCGTCATCACCGAGTGTGTTGGGGATGAGGTAGAGAGTGCCTTTCATGAGTGGCTATTTCATTAAGCTGGAATGGCAAAGCCAGCGTCTCTTAACAAACCACAAACAGCAATCAACGGCAAACCGATCAATGCAGTGGGATCATCGCTATGCACTTGCTCGAGCAAACAAATGCCCAAGCCCTCTGATTTGGCGCTGCCAGCACAATCATAGGGTTGCTCTGCCAATAAGTAAGCTTCTAAAACATCATTTGATAATTCTCTGAACTTCACGGTGGTGATCACATTCAAAGACTTGGCTTGACCGCCATGGGCCAAGCACACAGCTGTATGAAACTTCACAGTTTGTCCACGCAATTGTTGTAATTGAACCAAGGCACGTTCATGACTGCCCGGTTTTCCCATGGGGGTGCCATTCAAGTCCAAGACTTGATCCGATCCGATTACATAGGCATTCGGTTGGCTTAAAGAAATTGCCAAAGCTTTCGCTTGCGCCAAGCGCAAGGCGAGCAGTTCGGGTGTTTCTTGAGGTAAGGGGGTTTCATCCACGAGAGGAGCAACCGTTTCAAACGCAAGCCCTAAACGGCCCAGTAATTCTTTTCGATATTTTGATGTTGAAGCCAAAATCAGAGTTTTGGTTTGATTTTGACCAGTAGCAGCTAAATTCTTGGATAAATTGCTTGGGCTTGAAGCGGCACTCATTTATGCTTTCGGTATGAATTCAAAAAATACGACACCCCATATTTTGCCGAATAATGCTCTAGACCTTCAATCACTTGATTTGAAGTCTGGAGCCACTTATGTGGGTCAAGGGGCGCTCGAACTATCTCACTTTCCTAGATTGTTGCAGGAAATCACTCAAGATGCGAATTTCAAACCATCCGAAGTGCATTGGGAGGTGAGTACCTGGTTTGAGGAGCGTTTGGGGTCAATTCCCTTGCAATACATGCACTTACGTTTGGCTTTGGATTTGCCATTGACCTGCCAAGCCTGTTTGCAACCGTATATGGAATCGCTGGATTCTGATCGAGATTACATTCTTTTTGACACCGAAGAAGAGGCCGAAGCTTGGGATTTTGATGAGGAAAATCAAGATGCAGAAGATGCTTTGGTGGCCTCTGAGACCTTTAATTTACTGGAGGCCATTGAAGAAGAGTTGCTCTTGAGCCTTCCTTTGGCGGCCAAACATCCCCCAGGGGAGTGCCAGCCAGAAGATCTTAAAAAGGTGGCCAAAACCTTGAAATCGGGGTCAGAAGAGATTCAAATTAAGAAGCCCAACCCCTTCGCTGTCCTAGAAAAGCTCAAAAAACAATGACTTTATGCTAGAATCTCAGATTCGTTTAGGAGTAAAAACATGGCTGTTCAACAGAATAAGAAATCACCGTCAAAGCGTGGCATGCACCGTGCACATGACTTTTTGTCTACACCTTCATTGGCAGTTGAGCCAACTACAGGTGAAGCCCACTTGCGTCACCACGTTAGCCCGAATGGCTACTACCGTGGTCGTAAAGTTGTTAAGACAAAGAACGACTAATTCCTCTCTAGGAAAAGATCAAGCGGCACAGTCGGTGGCCGCTTTTTTCTTAAATAAGAATCTACATGAGCGTCACGCT
>JACCDJ010000749.1_pt1 | contig 10646 bp, 10 predicted proteins | sample 7444481 | NCBI WGS metagenome assembly JACCDJ01 (sample SAMN15323435, study PRJNA562643) | freshwater metagenome | isolation source: river surface water | place: USA:Blue River Watershed | collected 2017-08-15 | reverse complement strand
GGCTTAGGCTTTATAAATAGTTCACCCGGTCCTTCGGTCACACTACCTCCAAGATTATTTATTTCTTGGGCAAGTGCTGAAAGTCGATCAGTCTCATGCAGTCTTAAATGAGCGATTCCGCGAAGTGTAGATTCACCCGATGCAAGGGATGCAACTGCAGCAATTGATGGTGTTAGCTCGCCAACATCATGTAGGTCTAAATCAATCCCATTAATTCTTCCTGTTCCAGTAACTTTTAAACCACTGTTTGTGATATCAATTTTTCCACCCATAGATGTAAAAATCTTTCTAAGTTGATCACCAGGCTGTGTTGTGGAATTTGGCCAGTCCATAATCTCAATGCTGCCACCGCAAATCATTGCAGCCGCCATGAATGGTGCAGCATTTGATAGATCTGGTTCAATAGTTAGATCTTGTCCTATCAACTGCGTAGGTTCAACTTTCCAAGTATTTTTTCCAACTTCTACTTTTGCACCAAAAACTTTAAGCATTTGAATTGTCATTTCTATATGGGGAAGTGATGGTAATGAAGCCCCAATATGTTTTACGGTAATTCCATTTTCAGTTACCGGTGCTAATAAAAGTAAGGCTGAGACAAACTGACTAGAAGAACTTGCATCAATCTCAACAACACCACCTCTAACTTTTCCAGAGCCATTAATCGTGAGTGGGAGTCGATATTTGTTGTTATGTTCAATTATGACGCCGAGTTGTTCTAAAGCTTTAATCACCGGGCCTAATGGTCTCTCATGTGATCTAGCGTCGCCATCGAAGTGTATTAATCCATTTGCTAACGCAGCGATTGGAGGTAAAAAACGCATTACAGTTCCTGCATTACCGACATCAATTTGAATTGGGCCAGTTAATTTGCTTGGATTAATCTCATAATCAAAGCCTTCATTTGTAATTACTTTTTCAATACTAATTCCTAAGCTAATTAATCCTTTGACCATTAAGTCTGTATCGCGTGATGAAAGTGGTTTGCGCAAGCGGGATGGAGTTTTTGCGATTGAAGCTAAAATCAAAGCACGATTTGTCGCAGATTTTGACCCTGGAATTGTTATGCGAGCATTAATTGGCTTACTGGCAGGGGTTAAGCCAGCTCTGTAAGGTGCTTCCCAGTTGGCCATATGCCCAAAGTCTACCTTCAGGTATGAGTTCGGGGATTTGGCCATTAAAGCGCTTAAACAGGCCGCGTGCGGGAATAACTAGCAAGCCTTTAAGGTTATTTCAATATGCATGCAATCCGACCAGCTATTGCTGCTAATAAAATTTTTACTACCAATCCTAAGAGCCCATTCGAGGTAGCCTTAGGCCAAATGAGTAATGAAAATTTACTACCGGTAGTGGTAGACCGTACTAAAGAAACCTTGGCAGAAAGAAAAGCAAGGTTTGAAAAGGATGCTTTAGTTTTTACATCTCAGATGTACGGTGCTGCGTTAAGGTATACAAAAAATCCTCATGATGCTCAGGATTTAGTTCAAGACACTTATGCAAAAGCATTTACAAGTTTTCATCAGTTTGAACCAGGAACTAACTTAAAAGCTTGGCTGTATAGAATTCTTACCACAACATTTATTAACAATTATCGTAAAGATCAAAGGCGCCCACAAATATCAGCAGGTGAAATAGAAGATTGGCAAATTGCAGATGCTTCGTCACATACCAGTGATCAAGGTAAGTCTGCAGAAGATGAAGTTCTTGAAAATATCGCAGACAAAGATATTAAAGATGCGCTTAGTGCAATGCCTGATGAATTTAGAATAGCTGTTTTTTTATCCGATGTAGAAGGTTTTTCATATAAGGAAATTGCTGAGATAACCGGAGTGCCAACAGGAACTGTTATGTCCAGGTTACACAGAGGAAGAAAATTGTTAAGAGCCTCACTTGCAACTTATGCAAAGGAGCGAGGTTACGGAAAAGATAAAGTTGGTGATCAAAAATGAGTTTTAATGATAAAAATCTAACTCCTTGCGATCAAATGCTTCCAAGCATAATTCTATATATTGATCAAGAAATATTTGAAGATGATCAATTAAGCATGGTTGAAACTCACTTCTCAGAGTGCCCAGGATGTTTACAAGTGATGGAGCAAGAGACTAAGACTTTAAATCAAGTTCGCACACTTTTATGTAAAGCGTTAAATGAACAAGCTCCAGAGGATTTAACTACTAAAATTAACTTAAAAATTGAGGATATTTATCACCAAATGCTGCAATCAAATCAACCTCAAACCATCACTGAATTCACCTATACCCAAACCACTTATACTGAATTTACCCCTGATGGTGCTACCCAAATTGAAATAACTAGCGAAATACGCAGGCAGTTCCCGCTAGAGTAATTGATTAATCACTAATCTTGCGATTATGAAAGTAGAGCAAGTAATTGGTGCAATAGGTATGTCGACTATGACTATTCGCCCAGGTGACACCTCGGTTGCGCACGGTGTTAACGATCTTCCCGTAATTGGCTCTAATCAGATTGCATCACTAATGGAAAGCGCATGCAGTACTGCAATAATTGAGTTTTTAGATTTTGGTGAAACTACTGTTACAAGTCAATTACAGATAGAAGTTCTAGGTGCTGTTGGAATCAATCATGAAGTGCATGCCACGGCAAAATGCTTAGGACTTAAAGATGGAGTTTTAGAGTTTGAAGTAGAAGTGCATCAAAGTGCCCGATTAATTGCCTCAGGTGTTATTACAAGGAAGTTTGTAGAAAGAGTTTCATTTATGGCCAGGGTTGCTGCCGAAACTATGGTTGCAGAAAAAGCTAATCTAGTAGGTGAAAAGAAAATCGCTAGTAGCCTAAATTTCTAAGCTACTAGCGATTTTTAATTTATTTTTTTGTAGCCCAAAAGATCTCTGCTATTTCATCAATTTTACCAATTAATTTATCAGCAACAGCGACATCATTTGTGCCCTTACTTCCGCCAGCACCAGCCAATTTGGTTGCTTCATTAAATAGTGAATGTAGCTGTGGGTATGATTCAAAGTGATTTGGCTTGAAGTAGTCAGTCCATAGCACCCAAAGATGATGCTTAACTAATTCAGATCTTTCTTCCTTAATCGCAACAGCGCGTGACTTAAAATCTGCATCGCTACTTGCTGCATATTTTTCCATACAAGCTTTAACGGACTGTGCCTCAATTTTTGCTTGCGCAGGATCATAAACTCCGCAAGGCAGGTCGCAATGTGCAAAAACTATTTGCTTTGGCTTAATTAGCTTAGCTATTGAATTTATCATTTCTCTCCTTGGTTGACTTGATACCGAACCTATAGTGGCAGAATACTCTCCATGTTTAGATTTAGCACGGCCGAAGTTTCAGGAAACTCTATGTATCCGACTTATAGTGCTGGAGATTGGTTGCTTATTCGATACCTAAGTGGTCAAGAGCACACATTAGTAAGCGGCTTGGTTTATCTAATTGAAGATCCAACGCGTCCAGGTATCAATTTATTGAAAAGGCTTAAAGAAATAAGTCTAGAAAATGGCATTACAAGGTATTGGGTTGAAGGGGATAACTTAGCAAGTACTGACTCTAGGCATTGGGGTTGGATTGAGAAAGATCGATTCAAGGCTAAGGTTTTATTCAGGTATAAAAAAGGAAACTAGCGAGTAAAGGCCTCGGTCATCAATGCTTTTTCTTCTTCTTCATGCAGGTGATGATTACCAGTTGCAGGGCTTGCGGTTGCACGACGAGAAACTCTTCTAAGACCTCTACCATTTAACTCTTCATGTGCAACAAATGCTTCACTAACTGTTAATGAAACAAATGGCCACGGTCCCTGATTAGCTGGCTCATCTTGAACCCAAAGAAGTGAAGCCTTCGGATGCCTCTTTGCTTCAGCAATAATCTCTTCTATCGGCAGTGGGTACAACTGTTCAACTCTTGCAATAGCAGTTGAATGTTCACCTAATTTATCGCGCTCAGCTAGCAAGTCGTAATAGACCTTGCCAGATGCAAAAATTAATCTTGCTGCATTTGCAACTTTATCATCGGAAATAAACGGTCTAAATGTTCCAGTAGTGAAATCTTTTAATCCGCTCGCAGCTGCTTTTAAGCGAAGCATTGATTTTGGTTCAAATACAATTAATGGTCTACGTGCTGGGTTTTTCATATGCCAACGCAGTAGGTGGAAGTAGGACGATGGTGTTGATGGTTGAGCAACTGTCATATTTTGTTCAGCACATAGAGCTAAAAATCTTTCAATTCGTCCTGAAGAGTGATCTGGCCCTTGTCCCTCATAGCCATGAGGCAGAAGTAAAACTAAAGATGATCGCTCGCCCCATTTTTGTAAGGCAGAGGAAATAAATTCATCAATTACAGTCTGTGCACCATTTGCAAAATCTCCAAATTGAGCCTCCCAAATAACTAACGCATTGTCTCGCTCAACCGAATATCCATACTCAAAACCCATAACCGCATACTCTGAAAGTAATGAATCATAAATATGGAATTGGTTTGGATCAGATACTAAAGATCTAAGTGGGAATAAGTCAGCACCAGTTTCGCGATTAACAATTACCGCATGTCTATTACTGAAAGTTCCTCTTCTTACATCCTGCCCACTCATTCGAATTGGATGGCCCTCAAGAAGAAGTGAGCCAAAGGCAAACATCTCACCAGTTGCCCAGTCAACAGTGGAGTCATCTAGCATTTCAGTTCGTTTTAAAAGTTGAGGCAGTAGTTTTGGATGAACCGTAAAGTCAGATGGGAAAGCAGATTGTGTGGCAGCTATTTTGCGTAGGTCAGATTCACTAACTGCAGTAGCAACACTTTCTGGAGCAGGGACAACTGGAGCTTTCCAATTTGGATCGCTTACAGGTTCAGTGTTATGTACTGCAGTAAATACGCCCTCTAATTGCTGCTGGTAATCTCGCAATACCTCTTCGGCTTCTTCAACTGTTATATCACCACGGCCAATTAATGCTTCGGTATAAAGTTTTCGGGTAGATCGCTTTGCATCAATTAACTTATACATAAGTGGCTGCGTGAAGCTTGGCTCATCACCCTCATTATGTCCGCGACGGCGGTAACAAATCATGTCAATTACAACATCTTTATTAAACATCTGGCGATATTCGAAAGCTACTTTCGCTACTCGAACACAAGCTTCTGGGTCATCTCCATTCACATGGAAAACCGGGGCCTGAATCATTTTTGCAATATCAGTTGAATAAGTAGAAGAGCGGGCTGCGTGAGGTGAGGTTGTAAATCCAACCTGGTTGTTAACGATTATATGAATTGTTCCTCCGGTGCGATATCCCTTTAGAAGCGATAGTGAAAGAGTTTCAGATACAACACCTTGTCCGGCGAATGCAGCATCACCATGAAGAAGGATTGGTAAAACTGGATAACTACTCTGTTCATCAACAGTAATATCACCAGACTTTGCTCGTAACTTATCTTGCTTAGCTCGGACAATTCCTTCTAGAACAGGATTTACAGCTTCAAGATGTGATGGATTTGCTGCTAAATAAATCTTGGTAGTAGCTCCAGATTCAGCAGTAAAGGTTCCTTTAGTACCAAGGTGGTATTTAACATCACCAGAGCCATGAACCTCATTATCGTGATAATTTCCCTCAAACTCTTGGAAGATCTGGCCGTATGACTTACCAGCAATATTTGCTAATACATTTAATCGACCACGGTGTGGCATTCCAATACAAACTTCATCCAAGCCCGTTTCAGCCGCTGAAGAGATTACAGCGTCGAGCATTGGAATTACTGACTCCCCACCTTCAAGTGAAAATCTCTTTTGTCCAACAAATTTAGTTTGTAAAAAAGTTTCAAATGCCTCTGCGCTATTTAACTTTCTAAGAATTCGTAATTGTTCAGCTCTTGCTGTTCGTGGTGCTCCGACTTCCATTTTTTCTTGGATCCACTTGCGTTCTTCTGGGCTTGCAATGTACATATACTCGATACCAATAGTACGGCAGTAAGAATCTCTGAGTACTCCAAGTATTCTTCGCAATTTCATAAATGATTTTCCACCAAAACCACCAGTTGCAAACTCTCTATCCAAATCCCATAGTGATAATCCATGATTTACAACATCTAAATCTGGGTGTGATCTTTGTACATAGGCCAGCGGTTCTACATCAGCCATTAAATGTCCAGTTGATCTATAAGCATCAATTAGTTTTTGTACTCGCGCTGTCTTACTTACATCATCATCTTTTTCAAACTGCATATCAACTACCCAGCGAATTGGAACATATGGAATTCTTAAAGCCTCAAAAATTTCATCATAGAAATTCTCTTCACCCAACAAAATTTCATGAATCCTGCGAAGGAAATCACCAGATTGTGCGCCTTGAATGATGCGATGGTCATAAGTACTAGTTATTGTTACAACTTTACTGATTGCTAAATCAGCAAGTGTTTGCTCATTAGCGCCTTGAAACTCTGCTGGATAGTCAAGTGCGCCAACGCCAAGAATTAATCCCTGGCCCTGAACTAATCTTGGTACTGAATGAACCGTGCCAATAGTTCCTGGATTAGTTAGCGAAAGTGTTGTGCCCGCAAAATCTTCAACAGTTAGTGAACCAGATCTGGCTTTTCGAACCATATCTTCATATGCTGACCAAAACTGAGCAAAATCTAAATCCTCACAACCTTTGATTGAAGGAACTAATAACTGGCGCGATCCATCTGATTTTGCTAAATCGATCGCAATGCCTAAATTAATATGCTCTGGATGGCCAACTGCTGGCTTACCATCTAGTTCTGTAAAGAAAGAATTCATCTCAGGCATTGCTCTAATAGCTTTGATCATTGCATAGCCAATTAAGTGGGTAAAGGAAACTTTTCCACCTCGGCCACGCTTTAAGTGATTATTTATAACTGTTCTATTATCGATAAGCAGTTTGGCTGGAACAACTCGCACGCTAGTTGCAGTTGGAACAGTTAATGAACCTTCCATAGATTGCACAACTCTGGCTGCAACACCTCGTAGCGGCTCAACAGTAGAGGCGCCAGGTGTAATCAATGTTGGTATTGGTTTTACTACTGGATCTGCAGGTTTAACTAATGGCGTAGATATATTTGTGATTGGTTCAACATTTTTTACGATTGCTTTAGTTGTAGGTGGATTTGGAGCTAATGGCTGTGTGATTTGCGATTCGGAAATTGTCTTAGCTAATTGTGACTTCGGTATAGGTGGAACTCCTGGTTTTGTGGAATTTGAATTAGTGGAACCGTTTAAAGATGGCGTGCCTTTAAAATCTGCGAAGAAATCCCACCAAGCCTTATCTACTGAACTAGGATCACTTTGAAATTTTTCATACATTTCCTGCACTAGCCACTCATTTGGGCCAAATGAACCACCAAAGTGGTTAGCGGGCGTATTCGCTCCTGCTTGGCTCACCTATCTAACTCCCTGCTTAGCTATCTTGAGATTATGTAACAGGTTAATCCTAACCACCCAATTCTATTAATGAAGCCCGCATTGAGCATATTAGTGAAGTGAAAGTGGTCATCAGCACAGTAATAGGGCTGGCAGAGCACCTCCAATAGCGGCAAAGATAGCCCTATGAATCTAGGGGCAAAATGGGCGATAGTAACTGGTGGATCAAGAGGGCTTGGCTTTGAAACAGCCAAAGGTTTAGTTGCAGCTGGATTTGCTGTCTACATAATAGGAAAAGATGAATCTCGAGCCAAAGCTAGTGCAGAAAAACTTGGTTGCAAGTACCGAAGTACTGATGTTTCAGATAGTAAAAAATTTCGCCAAGTTTTAGCAGATATTACAAAAGAAGCAGAAGGTGCAGGATTAGGTGTATTAGATGTTTTAGTTTTATCTCATGGAGTAATGAGTGAGAAAATGTCTAAAACATTAAGAACTAATGATGAAGAATGGCGCAGAACTTTATCAATTAATCTAGATGCAGTCTTTACTGCCGTAAATGAAGTAGCTCCAGCAATGGCGGAGGCTCGAAAAGGTAGAGTAATTGTTTACTCTGCATGTTTGGGAAGAATGTCAGGTCCAGGAACGCATGGGGGACTTGCTCCGTATCGAATTAGTAAAGCTGGCGTTAATGCATTTGTTAAGAATCTTTCCTATGAAACGGGATTAGGTGCGAGGGGATTTTTAGTTGATGCAATTTGCCCTGGCCACTGCCGAACCGATATGGGTGGCGAAGATGCACCAAGAAGTGCCCAAGAAGGAGCTGAAACTGCTATTTGGTTAGCAACAAGAGATTTTGATCCAAGTAAAGATAAAACTGGATTACTTTGGGAAGATCGTCAAGTAGTTGATTGGTAATTACTCTTTATAGCCAAGTGCAGAAGATAAAATAGTAATAATTGAGAGCAACATCAAAGGTATTCCTACATATAAAAAACTACCCGTAATCATGTAATAAGAAACTCCGAGTGCAATTAAATTAGCAAGTACCGCTGGAGCTCTACCAAATGATCTTTGTTTTTCGAAGCCAATTGCACTAGCCCATAATCCAACTGAACCAAGTAGACCAAAAACTATTTCAGCAGAAAGTGCGTCCACTTCACTGACGGTAGAAATGAGTGGTGCCACTAAAAGATAAATAACTATTCCAAGTATGAGTAATGATTCGAATTTAAGCAGGTAAATTGCACGTTTTCTACTGGCCTCAACAGTTAAGAACCTTTTAATATTCATTGCCAAATACTACTCTTTATCAGCATAATGGATAATATCAACGAGTTATTCTTTGATCTGTTCTTTAAAAACAATGGTGAGATTGATCTTTTGACTGGAACTATCGCGCCAAATCAATTTAATCAGATAGTAAGAAGAGATTCTCAATTATCTGACAGAAGTAATTCTAAGCTGAGCATTATTTGCTTAAATATTAATATTAGTAAATTCTCTACCCTTTACCCGAGTGAAGATATAAAGCTTGCCCTTGAGAACGCTTTAATAGCGGCAAATTTTGAATTAACTAAAATCTTTCGAAGTTCAGATTGCATCTGCCGAATTTCTCAGCTTGGATTTTGGGTATTAGTTACTGAAGTAAATAGTGATATCAGCAAGAAACTTCTTAAGAGAGTTGCTGAAATCTTACCAGATTATTTTGATATCGAAATTTCACACAGGACCAAAGGCCAGAGCCAATTAGATTGGTATAGCCAGATTGATGAATTACACTTTAGAAGCAACTAAGCGTATTTATATAGATTCATAAAGTTAAGTTTAATTCACAGCCTATTTTTCTGAGTTTTAATTTACGTCAATAATTATCAAATGATTAATAAATCCATTCAAACTATGACCTTTGGGCCATTACAGGAGTTAATTGATGATTCTGAGGTAGAAGAAATTTGGATTAACTCACCTAGTCAAGTATTTGTTGCCCGAAGCGGACAGAGTGAGCTAACAAATTTGATTCTTACTAAAGAGGTTGTACAAGATCTGATTGAAAGACTTCTGATTTGGGGAGGAAGAAGGCTAGATGTCAGTACACCATTTGTAGATGCTAGGTTGCCAGATGGAAGTCGATTACATGTAGCAATACCTGAAGTAACAGCCTCAGAGTGGGCAATAAATATTCGTAAACACTTAGGCAAGGGAAGTAATTTTGAGGAGCTAGTAACCCTTGGATCAATAAGTGAAGATATGGCTGAGTTTATGAAAAAGGCAATTAATTTAGGATTTAATATTTTAGTAAGCGGTGGCACACAGGCAGGCAAAACTACTTTTCTAAATGCACTTCTAGGTCAGGTATCGCCGATGGAGCGCGTTATAACAATAGAAGAAGTCTTTGAGTTAAAACCAAATCTGCCGGATTGGATTGCACTACAAACTAGAACGGCAAATATAGAAGGCGAAGGTGAGATTTCTCTACGAAGATTGATTAAAGAATCATTAAGAATGAGGCCGAGTCGAATAATTGTTGGCGAAGTAAGAGAAGCAGAGGCCCTAGATTTACTTGTTGCATTAAATGCTGGCCTACCTGGTATGGCAACTCTTCATGCCAATTCTGTTCGAGGTGCCATAAATAAGCTTCAGCTATTACCACTATTGGCTGGTGAAAATATTGCACAAAAATTTATAACTCCGACAATTGCAATCAGTATTGATCTAGTAATTCAGTGCTCAATCGATGATAAAGGTAAGAGACGAGTTAGTGAAGTATCTGCAGTAACGGGTCGATGCGAGGACTCAATTATTGAACTGGAATCAATATTCAAATGGGATGGCACAAAACATACTAAAGGGTTAGGAAGCATAGAATCATTGATATCTAAACGGAATCTGATCAATTAATGAGCTTTATAACTGTAGTAATTATCAATACTATTCTTATATCAGGATTACTATTGGCATATAAATCTTATAAAGCAAAAAAGATTCAAACCCAGCAAGCATACTCGTGGCCAGAGGTACTTGATTTAATAATATCTTCACTGCAGTCTGGAGCATCAATTTCGGAGAGTTTATCAACTGTTGGAAGAGTTGGACCACTCTGTGTACGCAATCAATTCTTGGCTTTTTCAAATAAAGTTACACAAGGTGAGAGATTTGATTCAGCCTTAAACTATCTAAAAGGTGAATTTTCTGATCCAATTGCAGATCAACTCTTTGAATCACTTTATTTTGCTTCATTGTTCGGTAGTAAAAACACTATAAAAGTCTTACGCGAGTTATCTGAATATGTCT
>JACCDJ010660252.1_pt1 | contig 10648 bp, 4 predicted proteins | sample 7444481 | NCBI WGS metagenome assembly JACCDJ01 (sample SAMN15323435, study PRJNA562643) | freshwater metagenome | isolation source: river surface water | place: USA:Blue River Watershed | collected 2017-08-15 | reverse complement strand
GTGCTCAAGCTCTCACCTCACCAAGCTTGGCTTTGAGATTATCAATTAGGAGGCGGTTGGCGCGGGGTCTCTGCTTCAGGTATTGAAGCACGATTTGATAGTAATGTGCCGCCTTAGGGAAATCCCCCGTCCGCATGGCGATCTCGCCGGCCAGTAACGCGCAGCGATACGCTCGCGGTGAGTCCGGATCGGCGCGGGAATAGGCCCAGGCTTCTTCGACGCAGCTGAGTGCCTCTGGTTGTTTACCCACCGCAAGAAGGCATCTGGCGAGTTCCGCTTTGTCGATATCTCCCCACTGCTGCTGCGCTTCCTTCGTCGTGAGGCTATCCACGATCATCAGGGCGATTTTAAGATGGGCTTCGCGGAAGTTGGTCTTCTTCGCGTCTTGGTAGGCGAAGCGGAGGAAGTCGCGAATCCGCCAGGACGTCGCACCGAGGCGGGCGACCAGCGCCTCTTTGGTCTGCTCGGTGAGGCTGGCGTAGCGACATTGATGCCGGAAGGTATGGTGGAGCAGGGCGGCCTTTTCCCATTGGACGTAAATGGCCTCCGGGCTGATTTCCGGTCGGTTCAGCATTGCGATCAGTCTATCGGCCTCAAGGGCCGCCGCTTTGAGTAGGTCCTCGCTGACCGTGTAGTTGATCAGCCGGTGGGGCTTCATGCCATCCATCCAGTCGTTAGGTTGTTTGCCCAGTTCTTTGGCGAACACCTTGTTGAAATCGGGTCTGCCGGGTTTGGATCCGTTAGGGAATTCTTCTCGGTTGTTTTCGTCGCGGTGCATAGGGCGGCCCGAGATGGCCGCAGACCCTCGCCGCTCAAGATGATTTTTCCTGCGAAAAATCCTCCTTACGCAGTAAGGAGAAAAAATCAGACCATAGCGGGCACTCTCATTTCCGGGTGGCAGGTGGCGGCCCTGGGTGGCGGGAGGCAGGCGAAAAAGCTCGCAGGCTGTCTCGAGGTAGGTGCTGCAATACGTGTTGTCTTTATGGGTAGGGATGACCGGACCGGTTATCTACCCTCTAGTTTGATTTGTGAAATCTTGGTATCCGTATGCTCGGTGTTGTGAATAAGTCGAGGCTGGCCGAGCCTTCCTTGTGCTAGAAGTATTATCGATTAATTTAGTCTACGGATTGCTTTGGTGCTGTGCGGCTGCATAACAACGTCTCTCCGCACCCCGCTATGCCAGGCACGTACCCAGTCATTGGCTCATTGGACATGGTCTACCTTTCTAAGGAATTGGCCAAGTTCCTTCAGACCCCTACGGGGAAGCCGTTCATCAGCGATGTGGTGATCGTGGACGGCAAAGGCACGAGCAACTGGCTGACGCATGCCTTGGTCCGGGATGGCAAGATGCAGGTCCAGTTGAATGCCCAGCTTCTTAATTCGCGTCGAGTGGGCGGCTGGCTGGCATCGGTCATCGGAGCCGATGAGGTCGCCCGATCGAAGGGGGTTGAGCCGCAGCCTGTCGGTCATAATGCCGCTGACCATCTCTCAGGCTTGCCGACAGCGATCTACGATCTCCTGGCCGACGATGTCACCCTGCCGGCTGAGTTGAGCGATTGGGTCAAGTTTCGCGGTCAACCGGAGAAGGACGGCGGTGCCGTCCTGTGGGATCTTTCTCAACGCATCGCCAATCACTTTCGTGAACTCCTGCGTAATGATCCCGATTGGATCGAAAAGGTAAGGAAGCCATCTTTCGTTCATGACCGTTGGTCCGCCCTCTGGTCGCTAGCCGAATCTCGACTCCGTGCTTCATTGGCTAGTCGCCTGGGGATTGCTCCCGAAGAGGTCATGTTGCATGAGGTGGATGTCCTGCGTCGATTGTCGGTAAGCGAACAGGCGGTCGATGCCGTTCGCGACGCCTTGCCGGGGCGAATCGCGATGTTCTCCACGGGTGACGTCTCGACTACCCTGGTGCGGATCCTGATGTGCATACAGGGCAAGGTTGATGTCCGTCTATTCCATCTGGAGCCGTCTTCAAATTACCTGAAGCATATCGACAAGAAGCGGAGCCCCGGGGCGGCTTTTCTTGATTCTTCCAAGAAATTCTTCGAACTGCAGCAGGATAAGCTCATTGAATTGCTCGGCAAGGATGGCTCTGGCCAGGAGGCTAATGTTCCGCCTTCGTCCGCTTCCTTGTTGGCCTCGTTGAAGTATTCCATTTCCGAGTTCGAGGATTCCGATTTCACCCACTCGGGTGTGTCGTCTGATCGCGACGCCTCCGTCGGAATCCATCGTTGTCATGGCGTATGGCGTGAGGCTGAGGTGCTGCGCGATCAGCTGCTCAAGGCCTTTGAGGAGGATAAGCAGCTGAAGCAGGGAGATGTTTTGATTCTTTCGCCTGATCCCGAAGCTTTCGCGCCGGTGCTTGAAGCCGTGCTTGGGCAGCGTGCGATCAGATCTCCGGGTAAGGATGGCGAAATCCGTGGATTTGGTTTCGCGACCGCCGGGATGTATGGCATGCGTCGTTCGCCGGTCGGCGCGATGGTGGACGCCTTGCTCAAGCTGCCGATGGGACGACTGACCTCTTTGGACGTTCTCAATTTCCTCTCGTTGGAGGCGGTTCAGTCCCATCACGGCTGGGATGAGTCTCAGTTAGAAGAGATCGAAAAATGGTTCAGGGACGCCCCATACCATTGGGGCTTGGACATGTCACATCGCACCGCGGTCGTGCGAACCGGGCTCTTGTCCGAGGCGACCGAGGAACAGCCTGAGTTGATCGACCTTGGGACGCTCGAAGACTTCCTGCGTCGCCTTTCCTTGGGGACGGCATTCGGAGAGGAAATACCCATTGAGCCCATCGCCGGTGAGATGCCCCTGCGGAGGGTGGATGGGCAACAGGACATGCAGCTTGCGGCTGAAGTCATTCGAATCCTGGAGCTTATTCAGGCCTGGGTCAGCTTCTCGACCAAGGCCGGTCAGGCCTCGGAATCTACTCTGTCTTTGACCCGACGCAGGATGGTCCTGGATTCAGCCTCCGCAGAATCTTCTTATGCCGAATGGGATCAGTCGTTGGGTTGGCTTCCTGCCTTCAAGCGTGTCTTCAATGCTCTGCGTCCGCAGGGTGCCGAATACGCGCTCGAATGTCGCTCTCTTTTCCAATCGATGGGAGGGCTCGCCCGGCGTTTCAGCGAAGGCGGTGCAGGGGATCGTGAGGTCAGCTATGATCTCTTCCTCGCATTGATGGAGGAGCACTGTTCTTTTGAATCGAGCGCAGGGCAGTTCATGTCGGGAAATGTCACGCTTGCGCCGTTGCGCTCCACTTCCGTCCACCCCGCCAAGGTAATCGCCCTGGTGGGGATGAACGACGGAGCTTTTCCCCGTCGATCGGGTGGCATCGGTCCTGAGATATATGGCGGAGGCGAGAGTGTTTTCGCACGACGCGCACAGGAGTGCCGCGAGGATACGTCGATGCATGCGTTCCTCTTAGCCGTGATGGCGGCCCAAAAACGGCTTATTATCACGTTTGACGGCTATCTTGGCGCTGATGGTGCTGCCGCAAACGCCGCCTATCCGGTTGAGATGCTGCGGCGTTCATTACTAAAACTGACGGATGGTGAGTTCAAGGTGACCGGCCATGCCATCATGTCCTATCTGCCGGTAGGCCTTGCCAAGGGAGACGTTGCTTCCCGTTGGACGTTCGACCGGGAGTCGATGGAGGTCGCTAAATTGATCGGCAAGAAGACTTATCCCGTCCTTTCTCCCGAGGTCGTCGCCAAGCCTGATGAAATGACCCTTCCCGAGTGGGCTAGGTTTTGGGAGTCTCCGCCGCGTGAGGCTCTCCGTCGTCTCGGAGTAAAGGTCCCCTATCAGGGTAAGGTGCTAAGAGTCGAAGAACCATTGCAAGCCGACGGTCCCACCGAGAAGCTGGCAACCGATTGGGTGAAGGAGTATGTTGCTCAACGCCGCCGACAGAGCCCGGCTAAGGTCATCGCTCCGCAAGAGGTGTCACCCTTGGCCGAACGAAGCGGAATGTTCCCTCCCGGGATGGCCGGACAAATTCTATTGGAACAGCTTCTGAATGAGCAGAATCTTGGCGAAGCTCAGATCAGGGATGAAATTGAGAGCTTCGTTGGGCGTCTTGTCTCGCGGGACGACGTCTCGCTTGAGAAAGACCCTGAGTTGAGCTCCGAAAAGCGATTGGTCTTCGTGCATCCGGAGTCTTCCACGTTGGCGGTCGGGGTAGTCGAGCGATTCTATCCTGATAGCGAGGTCATCAAGTGGCTCTGCGTGTTGCCTAAGCTTGCTGCTCAGCGTAAGCTCAAGCTTACCAGGCTTTTCATCTGTGGTCTGAAGAAACCGAAGGACACAGATGAGGTCGTTGCCGGCGGGGATGGGGCTGCGCCGGAAGCCAGCGCGGTCGATCCGACCTCAGGGGGTGATTCTGATCCCGGCATGCCAGCAGAAGCACCCTTGATGGCTGTGGAGATCAAGGTGCCTATCGATAAGAAGCTCTGCGTTCTCGAGGGCGTCGACAACGCGGCCATTCTTGAAAAGTTGGAAGCTTTTGTCTCTTCCGTGATACATCCTGAAACCCCCGTGATGCCGCGCACGATGTGGGCCGGGCTTTCCGGCGTGATGGCCAAGTCGCGAAAAGGTCGTAAGGCGAAGAGCCAGGCTTCCGCCGCCGACCTCCTGGGCGGGGGTGAGTTCTCGCAATCCGATGCCAAGGATCAGCGCGCGCGGGTCTTCATCCCTGAGAAATTCGATTTCGTAGCTTTCAATGACTCGATCGACAGACTCCTCGGCTGCGCGGAAGGTTCGACCACCAATTGGAAGTATTACAGCTCCAGGGAGGTTAATCCTTATCTCAACGAAATCGAAAAGGCGGCTAGGAAAGTTAAGAAGGAAAATGAGCGGAAAGATCGAGAGAAGGCGGCTGCCAAGAAAAAGGAAGAGCAGGAATTAAAGAAGGCGGAAAGTGCCGCGAGGAAAGCCCTGTCGGGTAAGGCCGGCGGTAAGAAAAAATCCAATGAGGATGCCAACTCGGGCGAACCTAGCGAATAACATGAACCAAAAGAACTACGTTGATCTTAATAACGCCGGGGACTTCCCCTTGGCACCGGGCTTCAGGGTCATCGAAGCCGGTGCGGGCACCGGTAAGACATTCAATCTCGTTCGGCTCGTGCTTCGGCTGATCGTCGGGCACTCGCGTGTTGCTCTCGACCCCAAGCAGCCTGATGCCGGCTACCGTGTCGTTCCGATCACCCCGGTCGCCCCGAAGAACATCCTCTTGGTCACCTTCACGGAGGCCGCCGCGATGGAGATGCGCCAGCGACTGCAGGAGCTCCTTGAGGATGTTGCCTCGGTTAAGGACGAGCGTCCTTACCAAAAGGTCGAGGATGACGACTTGCGCCTGAAGCTGGAGATTCTGCAGGCGATCCCCGATGCGGCCGAGAAAATCAATGCAGCCTTGCCGCAGCTGGGCTTCATGCAGATTTCGACGATCCATACCTTCTGCATGCGCGCGTATTCCGAGCATGCGGTACCTTGTGGTTTCCCTCCCTTGGGCGGGGAGCCGACGGAGGGTGGGGCGGTCGCCGAAGAGATCGCCGCCGACTGGCTCCGATTCCAGAAGTCGGAGCATAAGCCGGACTTCCCGATGAAGGAGCTCACGAAGACCGTCCAGGCTTTGATGGCTGACGACCGTGCTTTGATACCGGCCAAGTTCGCCACGGCTAAGCCGTCCTTGCCGGAGTTCGTCCGGGCGCGTTCTTCGCAGGCCGGGGCGGTCACTTTCGATGATCTGATCGTCCGGATGCATCGGGCCGTCCATGGCGTGGGTGACGGCGACGATGCGGCGCGGTCTCTCGAATTCCTGGATAACCTTCGCGATGCCTACCGGCTGTGCCTGGTCGATGAGGCGCAGGATACCGACCAGCAGCAGATGGAGATTTTCCGGAAGATCTTCGACGAGAAGCCGGACAAACGCCTGCTGGTCTTGGTGGGCGACCCCAAGCAGTCTATCTATGGGTTCCGCGGAGCTAACGTCGACGTCTATAGCCAGGCGGCTCGGGAGTCCATCAAGCCGATCTTCAATCTGCGCACGACTCGCCGGTCTTCGCCCCGGTTGGTGAAGGCATTCAACGCGCTGTTTTCCACCAAAAATTTCTTCACGCCTGGCTTGAAGCCTGGTTCAGTCGAAACACCGAAGATCTTTTATCCTCAGGCTGTCGCGTTCGAAGACCCTCGTGAACCATCCTTCGTGCCTGTCGGAGGCAGTCCCATCCAGACGGACTTCGCCAAGCAGCCTGCGGACGTGGCTCGGCATGCTTGCTTATTGCTCCGGGAGCTTGAGCACGTCGATCGCACCGGGCGTAAGCAGCTGGCTCCCGATGAGCCGGCGAAGAAGGGGTTGGCTCAGGTGGCGATACTTGTTCGCAGTAATTCACGTGCCAATCAGATCTATCGGGCATTGGCTAAGATGGACATGGACGTCTCCGTGGAGACGGATCAATGCATCTTTGAGACCACGACCGCTTTCCAGGTCCTGCTTTTGCTCCGAGCCGTTTTGCGGCCGGCTGACATGGGCCTGCGCAAGACGTTGATTCTTTCCAGGCCTTCGCTTTTCGGACCCCATGCGAAGCTGGATAACAATGCGCTGAGCGATCTCGCGGAGTGGTTGCGCGATTGCCGGGATACCTGGGAGAAGCATGGCTTTGCGCAGTGTTGGGAGAAGCTCACCCGTGAGGCTCCGTCCTGCACGCTTGAGCTTCCCGCGGTGTCCAAGAAGACCTTCGCTGAAATGGGAGAGGCCTATCGTCTTTGCTCCGTGTTCGAATCGTTGGCTTGCTCGTCGCTCAGCCGTCGCTCATTGGTGGACCTCGCCCATGTCGGCGAACTGCTGATCACTCGATCCCATCGTAATCACTGGGACATGCATCAGCTCGTCAATTATGCCAGCGTGCGCATTAAGGGTGAGGATGACGAATCGGACGCCGAGGACAGTGGTTCGGCCTCCGAAGAGGAACAACTAAGACCGGATTCGACGAGTGCCCGCATCCTGGTTCGGACGATCCACAAGGCGAAAGGTCTCGAATACAATGCGGTCATCGTCGACCAGGCCTTTAATTTCAGCAAGAAGAAGGACGCCTTCAAATCCGGCGAGCGTTTCAAGGGTGGGGCAGATGGCACCAAGACCCGTATCTACTCACGGGATGACTTTAGTGAGGCGGAGGATGCCAAGCGCAAGGAATTGCTAGCCGAGATCGAGGTTCAGCGCATGGAAGAAGATGCCAGGCTTTTCTATGTCGCGCTCACCAGGGCGAAGCAAAAGGTGCTTCTTTTGGGCGGACAGGCGGACACTGAGGATAAGCACCCCAAGGGTTTTTCGGCGCTATTCGCCCGGCTTGGCCTTTCGCCTGATTTCTGCGCACTCGACGAAAAGTATGCAGAGCACATTGGCCACATCGATTATGCCGTTTCTCCTGATGAAGATAAGACCTTCTGCGGACTTCGGAAGGAAAACGTAGAACTTGATATGGAGTCGCGTCGTTTGCCGGCTGTTCCTTGGCGACAGGGTAGCACCAGCTACTCTTCCTTGTCGGAAGACCGCAAGGATTCGCGCAAGCCAAAGAAACCATCTACTGAAGTTCGTGACTTTGAGCCGGAAGAAGTCGTGCGTGCCTTGCCGTCACCTGCAGACCAGGCGGTGAAGCTTTTTCTCGGTGATGTCGCCCCTGACCTTCCGCTTAAGCCTGCGAACATGAATGCGGCCGAATTCGGCAACGTTTTGCATGACCTGCTTGAAGAGCTTGATTTTGCCCGGATCGATCAAGCTGACTACCTTGAGAAATCGGTCCGACGCGTGCTGGCAGATGCTTCTGTCCTTGAGGGCGGAAAGGATAATCAGGATGACGCGCTTAAGGTCGCTCATCTTGTCGCCGCCTGCCGCGCGTGGTTGGAGACGCCGATCGCGCCCCCGCAAGGGGTGGTTGGCTCTCCGATCAGGCTCCGCGATGTGACCCTGCGTGATCGCATGTCCGAGGCACGCTTTGCGTATTCCTCGGTGATTGATGCGGATGGCCTTGGTCGCCTGAAAGCTTGCTTCAGCGGACTTGAGCCCTCCCTTTCGCCGGACTTGAAGCCTATTTCAGGCCTTAGTTTCCCTGAAAGAGCTTATGGATTGAACGTGGACGGACTGCTCATCGGGTTCATCGATCTCGTCTTCAGGTCTCCAACGGACGGGAAATACTACCTATTGGACTGGAAGACCAACTTCTTGGGCAATTCCATCCGCGATTATGATGATGCCAGCATGTCCGCCAAGATGGCCGAAGCTCGCTACCATCTGCAGTTCTCCTTGTATGCTTCGGTGCTGGATGAGCACATGAAGCGTTCTGTCGTTGGCTGGAATTACGACCAGCATTTCGGCGGTATCATCTATCTCTTTCTTCGAGGCTTTGGCGCTTCTCCGCAGCACCATCCTCGGGCTGGCGCCTTCTGCTTCAAGCCAACCGCTGCTTTCGTCGGAAAGGTGAAAGCCGCCCTCAATGCACAATCTGATGAACAATCGTAAGCACGCGTTGCCGGTTAAGTCCGATCCTGATGTCGCCGCCAGCAGCCTGACGGACTGGCTTGTAAAGTCCATGCAGCCCAAGGGGGCGGCACTGGTAGTAGCGCCTGAGGTTCGTAGTTGGATCCATCAGGCATACCGTTCTGTCCTTACTGGGCAATCCTGCCTGGTGGTTGATCGGCCAATTGAAACGGACGGGCAGTTTATAGGTTTGGAGTCGGAGGTCCTCAAACCTCTTTGCCTGCGTACCTATGCCATGCCGGAAGGTGAACGTAAGCTTCTCTATTTGCGCCAGATGGAGAACTTTGAGCAGCGACTGAGCGAGGTGATCCTCGGTCTGCGAGCCGATCGGCCCGAGAGTTGGCCGGCTCCGGAGAAGGGGATAACCGAGGGTCTATCAGCTACGCAGGCTGGCGCCCTCCGTCTCTTGACCAAGAAGTCTTTTGTGATCGTAACCGGTGGTCCGGGTTCGGGGAAGACGCACCTCTTGGCCAAGATGCTGCGCTACGTCCTGGACGCCACCCCGATTGCCCCGGAGGCAACACGCTCGATGCCTCCGACTGGTCTGGCAGCCCGTATCATAGCGAAGAAAATGAAACAACTCAAGGTGTCACCCCCGCGTGCGCCAGAGACCATCCATTCCTTCCTGCATAACCATGATGAAGCTGATAAGTTGACCATGGTGATCGTGGACGAATCTTCGATGGTCGACCTGATGCTTTTCAACCGACTCCTTAACAAGTTGCCTAAGGACTGCACGTTGGTGTTGGTCGGCGACCCGCAGCAGCTTCCTTCGGTGGAAGTTGGTACGGTCTTGGCGGACATCAGTGATGCGGTTATGCTCTCCGGTAATCGTGCGCGTCTTGCCGGCGATTATCGCTCCTCACCCGAGATTGGTGCGTTGGCCGACGCTGTCATGTCGCATGTTCAAGGATCGGACATGGGTTCTTTGCGCAAAGCATGGGCGCCTTATATGCAGGATTTGGATGCCGCCAAGGTCGTCGAACAGGCCAGGTTGGCCTATGGCCCGATGGTAGAAGCCGCGCGTGCCGCCAAGACGGGTCAGAATGAAGCGATTGCGGCGGCGCTTGCGCATATTAACGACGTGCGGGTGCTTTGTTCGCAGCGACATGGTGAGCATGGTGCCGTGACCTTGTCGGAAGCCATTGCGACGTCCTTTGGCATCGATGCCGGCCGCCCTACGGACGGTGCGCTGATAATGGTGACGCGGAATGATAATCATAACTCCCAGCTTCGTAACGGTGACGTAGGGCTGCTGATCGACGGAAAGGTCTATTTCCCTGACTACTTCAAGGAAACGTTGACTCCTGCTTCTGCAGTTTCTGAAAAATCTTCGTCTCCCTTGGAGTATCGCGGATTTGGTTACAATGAGCTGCCGGACCCTGTCCTGGCCTTCGCGTCAACGGTGCACAAAGCCCAGGGTTCAGAGTATACCCATTGTATCACGGTGATCAGTCAGCCCAAGGAGCATGCGGACTTCGTTTCGCGCCAGATTCTCTATACGGCCATCACCCGCGCAAAGAAGAAGATTGAGCTCTATGCCGATGGCAAACTCCTCGAGGCTGCGGTCAATCGCCCAGTCGTTCAGGCATCAGGCCTCAGGGAACGTTTATCACACGGGGCATAGATTCGCCTAAGCGCGATACACCACCGCGCGGCACTTCGGGTGCTTGCGGAGCATGCGGTGCATGACTGTATCCATCTCGGTGCAGACGCCGACTGACTTCATGACCTTGACGCCGAGTCGCTCGATTAGGTCGCGAGAGACGATGACTTGGCCGATGGGGCCCATGCTGAAGTGGGGATTATCGAAGATGCTGTATTAAGTAAGTCCGCAGAGTTATAACTGTATGCGTTGAAAAATGATCCTGTGTGATTAAGTTGAATATCAGGATTAAAGCTCTTTAATTCCACATTTGGAAAGGTAGTTCCAGGTGCCGTCGTAAAACTCTCGAAGTATGGTGTGATCATTGTCGTCACCCCTTGGCACGAATATCACCAGGCCCTCTCTTGCGCGTGTGAGCAGCACCCTATATGCGTTAAGAAGGTAACTTTGTTGTATGTGGGAGCGAACTTTCATCCATTTGGTGCCTTTGAAGTTTAAGTAATCCCATT
>JACCDJ011183531.1_pt1 | contig 10649 bp, 9 predicted proteins | sample 7444481 | NCBI WGS metagenome assembly JACCDJ01 (sample SAMN15323435, study PRJNA562643) | freshwater metagenome | isolation source: river surface water | place: USA:Blue River Watershed | collected 2017-08-15 | reverse complement strand
TGGTCCATTGTTAACCCGATTTGGTAAAGGATACATCCCCTCTCCTGGTGGCGATAAAATTGGGAGACGAAGATTAGACACACACTTTGAAGGATTCATACAATTAGGTGCACATTTTGAATACCAAGCGGATACTCAGTTCTACCAAGTTACTGGAAAACCGCTTAAAGGCTGTAGTATGTTATTGGATGAAGCTTCTGTAACGGGTACTGCAAATTTAGTAATGGCGGCTTCTATGGCTCAAGGTAAAACCGAAATTTACAATGCGGCCTGTGAACCATATCTACAACAATTATGCTTAATGCTGAACAGCATGGGAGCTAAAATATCAGGCATTGGTTCCAATAAATTAACCATTGAGGGGGTAGAAACCCTTTCGGGTTGTAATCATCGATGCTTACCCGATATGATTGAAATTGGCAGTTTCATTGGAATGGCAGCGATTACTCAAAGCGATATTGTATTAAAAAATTGCAGAGTAGACATGCTAGGAATTATCCCTAAAACCTTTCAAAGACTAGGGATTAAATTAAATATTATAGGTGACGACATCCACATTCCAGCTCAAGATCATTATGAAATCGACACATTCATTGATGGTTCGATATTAACCATAGCCGATCAAATTTGGCCTGGTTTTACACCGGATTTGATTTCCATTGCATTAGTTACTGCCACTCAAGCTCGAGGAACGGTTTTAATCCATCAAAAGATGTTTGAAAGCCGTTTGTTTTTCGTTGACAATCTAATTGATATGGGAGCGCAAATTATCTTGTGTGACCCACACAGAGCCACCGTTATTGGATTGGATCGCCGTACAAGACTAAAAGGAATTACCATGAGTTCACCGGACATCCGTGCCGGGGTGGCTTTGTTAATTGCAGCCATGAGTGCTAAAGGTAAAAGTACCATCAAGAATATTGAGCAAATCGACCGCGGTTATGAACGCATTGACGAACGATTGAATGCACTGGGTGCAAGAATCACTCGATTCGAATAGTTGGTATCTATTTGTATATTCTAATAATAAAACTCAGTTTTATTAAGCTGCTCGCCTATTCAATTAATCAAAAGGCTAATTGAAATTCTATCCTCTAGCTGTACGCTTAGGATTTTTTATTCCACCACTTACGCCGAAGTATAAATTAAACCCTTTGGCTTTATTTGTTAACACCGTAGTCACCAAATTATCGGATCCAATAAATACCGGTCCAACTCGCAAATAGCCCCCAACTGCTCCTCTTTTATAATCTTGAGTTAAAGATACCGGCATTGAACATTCTAACCATGCCATTTCAAATCTAGGAATTAACACCAATGAGGATGGATTTCTAAAACCAAGTGCCTTGGCACTCACTAATGACTGCTGCCAATGTACACCCAAATATAGGGTTGGCAACAATCTAAAATCCGCTTGAACTTGTAACATGGTGGGTAATGCAAAAGGCAACGTACTTGTTTCCTTCTTGTAATCCATATTTTTTTCGGCAAAACGCTCTAAATATTGAAGACCGGCAGTATTACCGGCTAAAAATGCTTTGGCTAATGCCGTATCCAAAGGAAGAGTTACTGGAGTAGTATTAGAAGCAGTAAATCTGCTGATTTCTTGTCCGTAATTCATGGTACCAATATCGGTTACTGATGCTGCTATTTTCCAAGCATAATCTCTAATATTGACATCGGGGATAATCCATTTTTCAATAATACCATCCACCTTGTTTTTATTCCCTCCTTCTAATAAAATACCAACATCAAATCCAAAACCACCACCTAGAATGGAAGCTAAAGAAGGTAAAGAACCTCCCAACAGTCCACTCGTAAATCGATCCATAAATTTTGGATCCGAGTAAGCAACTTGTATGTTTGATTGATTAATTCTAATAGAATCTTTTCCAAAAGTCTGTATATCAGTACCTGTATTGATCATAGACATATGCCCCAATCCCATTAGGTACTTTGCCGTACCACCAACTGCCAATCTAAAACCACCGATATTAATTACGTTTACGGATAAGCTACCGGAAATTTCTTGAAAGGCATTTGCCTGAAAATTCAACGGATAATTAGTTCCTCCTAATGCATTTTTGATATTCGCAGAATCGGATAAACTGTTTATCCATTGTGCCATAGCAGGGTTAACATCCTTTATTGCCATATTAGCTCTTGTTCGAACACCATAGCCAAACACTACTCTTCTACCCAATCGTTTTGCATAGGATGGCCCTCTCCATTCAATATTAATATTTCCCCAAGCACTACTAACCTCACTATTAGCATTCAAGTACGAAGGATTCCAAGCTACTTTGCCTTTATCGTTTTTGTATTGATCGGGTACGTTTCCTGTAGCCAACTTAAATAAAGGAAAAGGTGTTTCGATACTATAATAGTTGTTGTCAACACTCAACGCAAACGTACTGAGATTAGAATGTCTTCGATATGCTAATGTTGTTAAATGTGCCGGATTAGTGTATGCATTATGGATACCAGAAAAGTTACTGTTTTGTAATCCATATAATCCTTGCGATGATAATTCTTGAGTTTCAGTAGAAATGAATGAAACTAAAAACATGGATACAATTGAGGAAAATGAAATGATTTTCATAACTGCTGTCAAAGGTAATATAAAGCTTAGGAATTAATTACAACACAAATGGATTAGAATATGTCGATTGTTGGAAAATAAAAAAAGCCGACGTTTCCGTCGGCTTTTTTTTATTTGATATGTTAATCAATTTACAGACAACACATCATTAAAAGGTTATCTCTGCACTCTGCTAATCGCAGATTTCAATTGAATTTGTCTTACTGAACAACCAATTTGGTAGACTGAGTACCGTTAGCTGTTTTCACAGCAACCATGTAAATACCAGCCGTTAAATTAGCATTCAAGGTAACTGTATTTGAACCAGCTGCAAAATTTCTAGCATCGCCAGCAACAACCACTTTTCCATTTAAGTCCATAATTTCCACGTTTCCAGAAGTAACGTTTGCACTATTAAATGAAATATGGAAATTGTTTCCAACATTGGAAGGGTTTGGATAAACAGACAAATTCTGAATAGGTTGAATGTCCGTAGATTTCAAGTTTTGAGTTGAAATATGGATATCGTATGGTAAGAAGAAACCGGTATTGTAAGCGGTAGTTGGCAAGTATGAGCTCCAACCATTTACTGTAGCACCAAATAATAATTGGGCATTGGTCCAAAACGCGTTATTCACTCTGAAAGGACTAGTGATTTCCCAGAAATTATTTTCGATGTAAGCCATGCGAACACCATATGAATTGATTTTCTTGGTTGTAGCAACATTATTCCAGTTAACAATAGTATCTCCAAGGTTAGCTCTTACCATTGGTTTAAATGCCAAGGAGAAGCAAGTTGTATTGATTCTCACGTCAGTTCCAGCGGAAGTAGACATCGACTTAATACCAGGAACTACGTATCCTACAGAACCATACAAGCGACCGTTAGCTAAATCGATACTATCTCTATCTTTAGAATCTAATAAGATATAATCTGTCTTAATAGCAGAAGTATTTCTCAATGTACCTTTTTGGTATGTAGAAGTTTTTGGACTACCGTTAATGTGATTCATATTATTAAAAGTAAATCCTCGGAACTGAATACCAGTAAAATCGAAATACTCTACAACCACGGTATCAATAACTTCGGTCATTACTCCACCAACTTCAATTGAATCCAAGTTACGAACGTAATATTCTGTCCATGCAATAGTATCTACTGTGTATGGATTAAACTTGGTTAACACTTCTTGGCCTGTGCTTTGAAACAAAGAATCTTTAGGATCGAACATTGAACCTAAAACATGGATCCCAATGCTACCATATTTGCCATCGGTGTAAACAAAACCCGCATTCGTATCAGGCATTACCCAACGAACAAACGTTGTGTATTCTTGACCTAATAACACGCCTTCTTTGTAGGCCTCGGTATATGAGTACCAAGAACCATAATCCGTGCGGCGATTGGTTTTTTTGTTAAACTTTGATAATTCGGTAGCTTTTAAGCCAGGATTCTTCTCCACGGCTGGAATTGCAGGGGCTGACATTTGAGCAAAAGCAGAAATAGTAACAAACCCAGCAATCAAAAACGTAGTAAATTTCTTCATATAATTTTGATTTATTGCAAATATAGAGATTTTCTTAAAAAACAGATATTGGAAAATTCAAGATAATATCGCATTCAGGAATCATAAATCACCTAAAATTGGCCTGATGATTACTTCTTCCAAAACAGAATCCTCATTTATTTCAAACGCAGTGTAGCATACTTTAGCTACCGATTCGGATTTCATAAATCTAGTTGGCGGTAAATCAACCCCTGCCCAAGAATCCGTTAAGGTGGCTCCGGGCAATACGGATGTGACGCGTATACCTTTACCTATCCCCTCTTTTCGTAGTGATTTACTAAATCCTAACAAGGCGTGCTTAACTAGCGAATAAGTTCCTCCGGCTTCGTAAGCAGTTACACTGGCTATGCTACACATGTTGATGATGTGCGCTCTTGGCGATTTAGACAATTTATCCCAAATAGCCCTTGTTACGTGGTATGCAGAACTCATATTTACCTTCCATAAATATTCAAATTGATCCTGCGGTTCCTCCATCATGGAACCAGGTAAAAATAAACCAGCATTATTTACCAATACGTCTACATCCAAATCAAGATCAGTAAAACGCTTTATGAATTGTTCAATACCAGAAGACATAGACAAATCAGCGGCAATGCTATGAATACGAATCATGGGAAATTGCAATCGCATTTGTCTCTGAACAACTTCTAATTGCTCTTCGTTTCTACCATGAATAATAAGATTGAAACCCTTGCTAGCAAATTCCGTAGCAATTGCATTACCAATCCCTCGTGAACTCCCCGTGATTAGAACCGTATACATTTAGCTCAACAAGTAAGGAACCTCTAATCGAAACTCTGGAATTTTCACTGAGAATTGTTCCCCATCTAATTGCCTCTCGAAAACGTAAAAACCAGACATTTTACCAAATGGTGAAGGCAATAAACAACTGCTAGAGTAACGATGACATTGACCTGGTTCTAATACAGGTTGTTCGCCCACTACTCCGCGACCCTCTACGATTCTTTGTGTACCGTGTGCGTCAATAATTATCCATTTTCTAGATAACAGTTGAACCGTAAAATTCCCCTTATTTTCAATCTCAATATGATAGTGAAATATATACTGATCCAATGAAGTTACCTTCTCAATCGTGTGAAATTCGGAGATAACACTTACTAGAATATCATTTGTCGTTTCGGCTGACACGATAGTTAAACAATTATGTTTTAATATTGTTTAATCGTCGTCTTCATCGTCATTTCGGCGCTTTCTAGGATTGTCATCTTCTTCCTCCTCATTGGATGACTCCTCTTCTTCCTCCATTTCGCTATCTTTTGCAGAAGGTCTTACCAATGCATCTAAGTCTTCCTCTGTTAGCACTTCTTTAGGTCTTGCAGATAATTTCACCAGGTAAATTCTATCCTCTGTTTCCAATCGAACTGATGTGACAATTTCACCTTTTGAATTTGGGAAACGAATAGTGTGTCCAGCAACTCCGTTGGGATAGGTCTCGTCAAATAAGTCTAACAATTCTGGTGACAGCTTGCTGTAATCGATTGCAACTTTAGGTTTGTCCATTGGTCTATTTTAGTCCCTCAAAAAAACAATGAATTTTCCGATGTTTCAATTAGAATTTTAAGAATTTATCACAATATAATTAACCGCTGCTCAAACAAATATACACTCTTAGAAAAATATCAATTAAATCATTGAAAACTAAAGGCTTGAATCTTAACAACCACTGATCTGATTTACTTTTCATTAATAAAAATCATAAATTATTGGGTATAATTAAGACTTTTGCACCCTGTGCAAGCGAATTTTTTACTTCAAACAAACAATGGAAGCGCCGTAATCATGGGAGCAGACCGCACTTTATGGTTACCAAATCATGAAATTCTTGTAATTTCTGATCTTCATATTGGGAAAGCACAACATTTTAGGAAACATGGTATTCCGATACCAATGGAAGCCGCATTTAAAAATTTAGAACTTTTCAAAATTGCCGTTTTAAAGCGAAAACCCAAACAACTTATTTTATTGGGGGATTTATTTCACAGTCGATTAAATTCAGAATGGCCGCTGTTTGTCGATTTGATTTCATCGTTGAGGCAGGAAATTCATTTCGATATTATACTTACAATCGGCAACCATGATATTTTATCATCTCAGGATTATCTTGAAATTTCTGCTCATTGTGTTCCTTTTTATGAAGTTGATGATTTATATTTTATTCACGAGCCAATTACAACTACAAAAAATGAATCTAATTTGATTGTTTGCGGTCATTTGCACCCTGGAGTTATCGTGAAAGGAAAAGCAAGAAGTAAAATAAAACTACCCTGTTTTGGCCTTCAAAACCAGTGTTTAATCATGCCATCGTTTGGAAATTTAACGGGATCCATAAATATAAATTGGCAAGAAGATTCCAGAACCTGGGCGATAGTAAATAACACCACAATTCAAGAAATACGCAGTGAGAATAGGCTGTAATGGTTATTCTACTTTATAAAAAGGACTGTGTCGACGAAAAATCAAGTTAATCCAAATTATATAGCATTGCAAAAGGCAAACCCAATTGCAATCGAAAGGCAAGCAAGACTAATAAAATCGGCAGTATTATCCGTTCATACTCACCAAGAACTCTGTGTTGTCCTTAGTGTTTTGCATGTATTTAAGGAATGTGTTCATCGCTTCCTCTGAATTCATATCAGACAAGTGATTTCTCAACACCCACATACGTTGTAGAGTAACTCGGTCTACAATTAAATCTTCTCTTCTTGTGCTAGATGATAGGATGTCAATGGCCGGGAAGATTCGCTTATTGGACAGACGTCTATCCAATTGCAACTCCATATTACCCGTACCCTTGAATTCTTCAAAGATAACCTCATCCATTTTTGAACCTGTATCCGTAAGAGCAGTTGCAATAATTGTTAGAGATCCACCGTTTTCGATATTTCTAGCTGCTCCAAAAAATCTTTTGGGTTTATGCAAAGCATTAGCATCCACACCTCCCGATAATATTTTACCTGACGCCGGCTGAACGGTATTGTATGCTCGAGCTAATCGGGTGATGGAATCCAATAAAATAACAACATCATGTCCGCATTCTACTAATCGTTTTGCTTTCTCTAACACAATATTTGTTAAGCGCACATGTTTTTCTGCGGGCTCATCAAAGGTAGACGCAACCACTTCGGCACGGACACTTCTCGCCATATCGGTTACCTCTTCTGGTCTTTCATCAACCAAGAGAATAATCATATAAACCTCTGGATGGTTCTTGGCAATCGCATTTGCAATTCCTTTCAACAACCATGTTTTACCAGTTTTCGGCTGGGCTACAATCAGACCTCGCTGACCTTTACCTATTGGAGATACTAAATCGATAATTCGATTGGGGTAATTCCCATTATTATCTACTAAGTTTAATTTCTCATTGGGGAATAAAGGAGTTAGATGCTCAAACGCAACCCGATCTCTCACTTCCTCTGGTGTTCTACCATTCACACTTTCTATTTTCACCAAACAGAAGTATTTTTCATTTTCCTTTGGTGGTCTGATAGTCCCTCTCACAGTATCACCTGTTTTTAGACCATTCTGTTTTATCATAAAACCAGGAACATATACATCATCTGGAGAAGCCATATAATGATAGTCTGGAGAGCGTAAAAACCCATAACCATCTGGAACCGTCTCCAATACCCCCTGGGTAGTAACTACACCTTCCATTTCGGTAAATTGTAGCAATGCCTCGCGACGACGTTTCTCCTCTTCAGAGATAGGAGCCACTACTTCCTTCGGCTTGTTTTCAACCTCCGAAGATGCTGTTTCCGACGTAGTTTTAGATTCAGATTGGTTATTATTCTTCCGATCAAATCCATTTCTATCCCTATTACCAAAAGGTTGTTTTGATCTTTGATCGGATATTTGATTCTTTTCTGCATTATCCACCTCTACTTTTTCAGGATCGGCTTTAACAGAATTATTTTGATTCCTATTTCTATTTTCTTGATTGCGCGAATTATTTCTCTCGTGTCTATTTTCTCGAGTTGGATTTGGCGTTCCCGAAGTTTGTGAAGTAGAAGCAGCAGTTGGTGCAGTTTCAGAATCGGAATTCAATGCATTCGCAATCAAAACAGAGGCGGTATCGCCAGAATTGCTTTTCCTTGGTCTTCTATTTCTTTTATTATCTGCATCACCAGCAGCATCATCAAACGTATTTTCGGCTTTTTTCGATGTATCTTTTACCATGGAAGCATCTGCATTCTGAACTTTATTGGAAACATTACTCTGTTTTCCATCATTTGTCATTTGAGTATCATTAGCATCATTTGCCAAAGAATTTATCGCAGCTATTAATTCAGGTTTCTTAAGCTTTGAAACATCTTTAATATCTAAATTCTCAGCTAGCGTGCGCAACTCAGCAACGCTCATTTTAGAAAAATCCGGACCGGTGACCATAAATATATCGTGGAAGAATTAAAATTGAAGGGAAAATGAAACGCTAGGTGGTTTCGAGGTTGCAAGTATAGCAAAAATTAATCGTAATCTTCCCTTACTAAGAAATTTTACATAAAATAGGCACAATTAATCATAAAGTTCGAAGAAATACTGCTTTCTCGTTAAACCCAGTTCCTTTAATTGGTGTCTAGCATCTTTGCACATTTCACTCCATCCACAAACATAAACATGACAATTTAAATGGATGTTATCGCGATAAAAGTCATGCACATAACCATGATTCTTGGCCGTCTTTTCTCGAGAAAATACTGGAAAATATACAAAACTAGAAAATTCCTTTTCCCAGTTTTTTAATTGATCGCCCATCAATTCATCAACGAAATTCCGGTTACCACTAAATAGTTGAACTTCTTTGTCTGGATGATTTTTTAAAATTGTTTCAATCATGGGTATAAATGGCACCAATCCCGTACCTGTACATATAAAAACAATTCTGGAAATTCCCAGATTTGAATCTTCGTTATAATCTCTTAATGTAAAACTACCCAACGCGTCAGTTGATTCCACCTCCACAGGGAGTTCTTTTTCCCATAACCATGGAGTTACTACCCCACCTTGATTTAATGAAATACACAACTCAAATTTGCTATTATCATTCTCGGTAGAGGTCCAACTAAGCAAAGAATAACTCCGCCGTGTGGGCATGTTATTATCATCAAGCAATTCAGGAAATGACAATGTTACAAACTGTCCTGGCAAAGCACTTAACGGATATTCCGTTTCAATTTGAAAGCGTTTTACATTTGGCGTTACAAACGCGGCAGACTGAATAATTGCTTTCATAGTACAAAGTTACATCAGTTGTTTTAAATGTGTTGTTGGTGAATCTTCAAACCATAAAGAATATGGAATATATAGTACCTTTGAACTATGCATTGGTTGAGTACTGCATTAATTTTTACAGGCGGGGGTATCGGCGCAGTGTTGCGAAATTTCATAACCAACTATCCAAATCTTATCAATTCTTCAGCCATTACAGAAACCTTGTTGATCAACTCCATTGGTTCACTATTAATTGGTTTTCTTTGGGAATTACCTATGTCCGATGAAGTAAAGTATTTCCTAGTTATTGGCTTACTTGGCGGATTTACAACCTTCAGTGGATTTAGTATCGAGTTTTTGCAATTTTTAAAGAATAAAACTTTGGGAATTGGCTTTGTTTACGTAATTTCATCCGTGGCGTTTAGTTTATTATTAGTATGGTTAGGAAATCGGTTACATTCATTGTTGTTTTAGTTGTACTTATCTCTAATTGGGCAAAGGCTAGTCAGCTATTAATCCCAATGGATGAATCCCAAAAAAACCATTTAAAGGCATATGGACTCTCCTTCTGGTTGTTGAATTCACAAAATCAAGAAGTAGAATGGCTATTAAATTATCGGGGGGGAAGTTTTTTGATCGCCAATACCAGTAGTACCGAACGAGAATGTAAAATTCGAGGCATATCCTATGAAATCGTTTCGGAATCTCAAGCAGCGGCAATTTTTCAAGAAATAGATGATCCTGCAGCGAACATGAATCATCTAAAGTTGCTCAATGCTCCTAAGATTGCTGTGTATTCACCCAAAACAAAACAACCTTGGGATGATGCGGTAACCATGGTCTTAACCTACGCGGAAATCCCATACACCGTTATTTTTGATGATGAAGTACTTACAAATAAATTAGTTGAATTCGATTGGTTGCATTTACACCATGAAGACTTCACCGGCCAATTTGGTAAGTTTTGGTCGAGTTATGCATCGGCCCCTTGGTATCAAGCCGAAGTTTCAGAAGGAGAATCCATGGCATCAAAGTACGGTTATGGTTCGGTAAGAGAACTTAAGAAAGCGGTTGTATTAAAAATCCGAGAGTTTATGTTGGGTGGAGGCTTTCTTTTTGCCATGTGCAGCGCAACCGATAGTTATGACATAGCATTGGCTGCTGCTGAAACGGATATCTGCGAAGATATGTTTGATGGCACCCCGGCAGATCCCAATGCACAAAATAAGTTAAACTTTGATGATTGCTTAGCCTTTAAAAATTTC
>JACCDJ010153002.1_pt1 | contig 10652 bp, 11 predicted proteins | sample 7444481 | NCBI WGS metagenome assembly JACCDJ01 (sample SAMN15323435, study PRJNA562643) | freshwater metagenome | isolation source: river surface water | place: USA:Blue River Watershed | collected 2017-08-15 | reverse complement strand
AGGGAATGATGCAGGCCACTGGGCCAAAGATTTCTTCTTGCGCAATCTTCATGCGATTGTCGACATCGGCAAACACGGTGGGCCACACAAAGTTGCCGTTCTTCACGCGATCGGATAAGTCTGCTGCGTACGAGGGTTTGTCCAAACCACCGCACAACATCGTGGCGCCTTCTTTGGGACCCAACTCGATGTAGCTTTTGACTTTGGCCAAATGAGCTTGGCTGATCATGGGGCCCACAATGGTGTTTTCGTCCAAAGGATCGCCAACGGTAATGCGCTTGGCGCGCTCTGTGAACTTTTGCACGAAGTCGGCATAGATGCTTTGTTGCACCAAGATGCGACTGCCAGCCGTGCAACGTTCACCGTTGTTGCTGAAGATCATGAAGACTGCCGCATCCAATGCGCGCGGCAAATCGGCATCTTCAAAAATCACAAACGGCGATTTGCCGCCCAGTTCCATGCTGAACTTTTTGAGACCTGCACTTTGCACAATTCGATTGCCTGTGGCGGTGGAACCTGTGAAAGAAATAGCACGCACGTCAGGGTGCGACACCAAAGGTTCACCTGCATCGCGACCATAACCGTGCACCAAATTCAACACGCCGGGTGGCACGCCCGCCTCCAAAGCCAACTCGCCCAAGCGCGCAGCAGACATGGGCGACAACTCGCTCATCTTCAGCACAGCGGTATTGCCAAAAGCCAAACAGGGCGCCACTTTCCAAGTGGCCGTCATGAAGGGCACATTCCACGGACTGATCAACGCGCAAACGCCTACGGGGTGAAATAGCGTGTAGTTCAAATGGGTGGGCGTGGGATAGGTGTGGCCATCCACGCGGGTGCACATTTCAGCAAAATAAGAAAAGTTGTCGGCTGCACGCGGCACCAATTGCTTACCTGTTTGCGAAATGGTTTGACCGCAGTCGCGTGTTTCTGTTTCAGCAATTTGAGGCACGTGTTTGGTGATGAGCTCGCCCAACTTGCGCATGATCTTGGCGCGCTCTGTGGCAGGCGTACCAGCCCATTTTGGAAAAGCCGCTTTGGCAGAAGCCACGGCTTGTTTCACTTCTTCGATGCCGCCCGAGGACACTTCGGCCAACACTTCTTGTGTGGCAGGGTCACGAGTTTCAAAAGTTTGGGCGCTGGCAACGGCTTTGCCGTCAATCAAATGGTCAATGCGCATGTCTTTGTTCCTTGATTCTGTTATTTGCTTTTCTTGCCCATGAACGGTTCGAATGTTTCGAATCATTCACCCAAGGTGTTGATCAACTCGCCCACACCTTCAATGCTGGTCACAATCACATCGCCCACATTGCAGTTCACGACGCCATCAGGCGTACCGGTCAAAATCAAATCACCGGGTTGAAGCGTCATGAACGCACTGAAATATTCAATCAAAGTGGGTACGTCAAAAATCATGTCGCTGGTGTGGCCGCTTTGCGTCACTTGACCATTCACCGTAGTCTGCAAACTCAAGTTCATGGGGCTGCCGTACTTGTCGTGAATGTCTTGGGCATCCACCAACCACGGTCCAATGGGCGTGCAGGTATCGCGATTCTTCACGCGGAAATTGGGGCGGTACCAGTTTTCTAAATAGTCGCGTATGGCGTAATCGTTGGCCACTGTGTAGCCGCCCACATAGTCGTACGCATTTTCTTTTTTCACATGCTTGGCGGTGCGGCCAATGACCACTGCCAACTCGCACTCGTAGTGCATGTAGGTCACGCCCTGCGGCCGGCGCGTGATGGCCTTGTGGCCGATCAAAGTCGCTTCACCTTTGACAAACACCAACGGCTCTTCGGGCGCTTTGAACGCCAACTCTTTGGCGTGATCGGCGTAATTCAAGCCCAAAGCCAAAATGGTTCTGGCCTGCGACACAGGCGCCAAAGGTGGCAGCCACACCACTTCGTCAAACTTCAAACGTTTGCCAGCCCAAGGACTGCGCGTGAGCAACAACTCGCCGTCAGATTCAACGGCTTCGTGAACGGCGCCAGCCCAAGCAATGCGTGCGTGCTTCATGCGGCACCTCCCACAAATGTGTTCACCAAGGTGTCAAAACCATCGGCCGAAATTTCTACCACATCACCCACCTTGGCGCGAGGGCGTTTGCCATCGGGCAAGCAGTCGCTGCCGAGCAACAACACATCGCCCTCTTGAAAGGTCATGAACTCAGCAATGTCTGCCAGCAACGTTTGTGATTTGCGCACAGTGTCTGCGTAGTTCACACGCTGTACCTCTTTGCCATTCACCTTGACGGTGAGCACCACCGTGTCGGTCTTGACTTGCGCAATGCCCAGTCCTTTGGCGCCCACGCCCAAAAAACCATCGACACATTTGAACTTCACAGGCGGTCTGTAATAGCTCTCGTGCGGAATGGACACATCGTTGACCAATACACAAGCCACGGGCTTGGCATCTGCGCCGAATACCCAAGCCAAGTTGGCGCCAATGTCCACATCGGTCACCGCTGATGGAATTGCGATGCTGTCACCCGAAGCTGTGAAAGTGTTTGCAGTTTTGATGAACAGCACGGGTGCTTTGGGCGCGCCTTTGTGCGGCGCTTCAGGCATTTGCGGTGCCCTTAAATTCCATTCTTGCTGAAAATTCAACAAGGCGCCATAGACTGTGCCTTGCGGCCAATAGTGTGCGTCGTTGTTTGGGTTTTGATTCATCTTGCTCATTCCATTTCTTCTACCGCTTCGTCCATTGGCGTGGTCTCCAGCTGAATCACAGCATCTAACAATTGATACAACTGCGCTAATTTTTGTTTGCCCAGTTCACTTTCCATCCAGGCGTAGTGCGCCTCAATGGCTTCTGACAATTTGGCAACTTTGGCCAAACCCAGTTGGGTGGCGCGGACCACAGTACGCCGCGCATCTTGTGGGCAGCGGCTGCGTTCAATCAGGCCATCGCGCTCCATGCGCGTTAACACACCCGTCAAACTGGGGCCCAATAAAAAAGCTTCTCGCGCTACGCGACCCGTCTCCACACCTTCTGCAACTTCTGCGCTATTGGCATGCTCACCCAATACGCGCAAAACTCGCCACTGCTGGTCTGACAACCCATGCTCACGCAAGCTTGGACGGGTGTGCGTCATCACCGCCTCACGCGCTTGGAGCAGAAGGCGAGGCAAATTGCGATGGACGAATGCTTGTTTTTTCATGGGGGGGCGAATTTATTTAACATGTTAAATGAATTTCCTGCGATCGCAAAATCGGGTTAACCCGCTCCCAGCTCAAAATTTGCAGGGCAGGCTTGCCTCATGGGCCTTTGCTAGGGGAATAATTGCACCATGAACACCTCATTTTTTGATGCTCATTCCATCCGATTGATTCAAGCACCCATGGCCGGCTCGCAAAACCATGTGTTGGCCGCCGCTGTCTTCAAAGCTGGCGGCATGGGCAGCTTGCCAGCCGCCATGTTGAATGCCGCACAGCTGCAAAACGAACTGCGCTCATTTCAAGACGCCATCGACGCAGCACCGCCCAATACAAGCTGGGGCGAAGCTTTGCCCGTCAACGTCAACTTCTTCTGTCACACACCACCGGCCGACTCAACAGACAAAGAATTGGCTTGGCGATTGAAGCTCACACCGGCCTATCAGTTGTACGGCATCGATCCGCAATCTGTGAGCTCAGGCGCTGGCCGTGCACCCTTCAGCGAAGAGAGTCTGGCAATCATGGGCCAATATAAACCTGCGGTGGTCAGCTTTCACTTTGGCCTGCCCAAACCAGAATGGGTTCAGCAACTCAAAGCTTGGAACATTCAAATTTGGTCCTCCGCCACCACGCCACAAGAAGCCCATTGGCTTGAACGACATGGCGCAGACGCCATCATTGCTCAGGGCCTTGAAGCTGGTGGCCATCGTGGCATGTTCCTCACAGAAGATTTGAGTACCCAAATGGGTACCTTGTCTTTATTGCCGCAAATTGTCAAAGCGGTCAAAGTGCCTGTGATTGCTGCTGGCGGCATCTCCAGTGCCGCCGCGGTCAGCGCTGCCAAGGCCTTGGGTGCAACGGCTGTCCAAGTTGGAACCGCTTTTTTAACCAGCCACGAAGCCACCACAAGCCACTTGCACCGGCAAGCCTTGATGTCAGATGCAGCCCGTCACACCGCATTGACCAATCTGTTCAGCGGCCGGCCTGCGCGGGGCATCGTGAACAAGTTCATGCAAGACTTTGGCCCTCTCAATGCCGACGCCCCGGCTTTCCCTTTGGCCACAGCAGCCCTCGCACCGTTGCGCGCCGCAGCAGAAGCCCAAGCTTGCGCCGACTATTCGCCACTGTGGTCAGGGCAAAACGCGTCCGATTGCGAAGCCTTGCCCGCAGCCGACATCACGCACAAACTCTTACAAGGCTGGACTTGATGCAGTCTCTTGCGCAAATGACCGTATCAGAGTGTTAGGCTAGCAACATGGCCAAAGACAAAACGATTTTCACGTGCACCGATTGCGGTGGCACCACCCCGCGCTGGCTGGGCAAATGCCCCGCATGCGGCGCATGGAACACCCTCATTGAAAGCACGGTCGACGCAGGCGGCAGCGCCAAAAACCGCTACACCAGCCAATTTCAAGCCTTGGCCAAAACTTCAGAGTTGACCAAACTGGGTGACATTGAAGCCACCGACGTCGACCGCAGCCCCACGGGCATCGAAGAGCTCGACCGCGCTTTGGGCGGCGGTGTGGTGGAAGGCGGCGTGGTTTTGATCGGTGGCGATCCTGGCATCGGCAAGTCCACTTTGTTGTTGCAAGCCTTAGATGCCCTGCAACGCAAAGGCATGAACACGCTTTATGTCACAGGCGAAGAAAGCGGTGCCCAAGTGGCCCTGCGCTCAAGACGTCTGGGCCTCGACCATAGCCAAGTTCAGGTTTTGGCCGAAATTCAACTTGAAAAAATTCTGGCCACTTTGCAAACCGAACGTCCCCACATTGCAGTCATCGACTCCATTCAAACGGTTTACTCAGACCAGCTCACCTCTGCCCCGGGTTCGGTGGCGCAGGTCAGAGAATGTGCCGCACACCTGACCCGAGCTGCCAAAGCCACCGGTACGGCCATCGTCTTGGTGGGCCACGTCACCAAAGAAGGTGCACTGGCTGGTCCGCGTGTTTTGGAGCACATGGTCGACACCGTTTTGTACTTTGAAGGCGACACCCACAGCAGCTTCAGACTCATTCGGGCCATCAAAAACCGCTTTGGTGCGGTCAACGAAATTGGCGTTTTTGCCATGACCGAAAAAGGTCTGAAAGGTGTTTCGAACCCGAGCGCCATCTTTTTGTCGCAACACGAAGAGCCTGTGGCCGGCAGTTGTGTCATGGTCACTTTGGAAGGCACCCGACCTTTGTTGGTCGAAATTCAAGCCCTGGTCGACAGCGGCGGGCCCAGTCCCAGAAGGCTTTCAGTCGGCCTAGAAAGAGACCGCTTGGCCATGCTGCTGGCGGTCTTGCACCGCCATGCAGGTGTGGCCTGCATGGACCAAGACGTGTTCGTCAATGCCGTAGGCGGTGTTCGGATCAGTGAGCCAGCTGCTGACTTAGCGGTAATGTTAGCAATCACTTCATCCCTTCGTGGCAAGCCCCTGCCCAAGGGCTTCATTGCCTTTGGTGAGGTGGGCTTGGCGGGTGAAGTGCGGCCAGCACCTCGCGGCCAAGAGCGCCTCAAGGAGGCTGCCAAATTGGGCTTTACCGTGGCCGTGGTGCCCAAAGCCAATGCCCCCAAAAAGAACGACAAAAACTTTGAAGGCCTCACCATTTACCCGGTTGACCGCATCGAAGACGCCATGAACTGCGTCCGAGGACTTTAAGATCGGCGCATGAACTTCACCCAAATTCTCATTCCCATCGGCGTGATCGCTTTCATCGCTGGGGCTTGGCACCAATACCAGTGGGCTGGCGTCGCCATTGCAAGTGGCGCAGTTGTGATGTGGATCTTGCTTCACTTCACGCGCATGGTGACCGTGCTCAGCCGTGCGGGCAATCGCCCTATCGGTCATGTCGCCAGCGCCGTCATGCTCAATGCCAAGCTCAAAAAAGGCGTCAACTTGATGCACGTCATCGCCATGACCAAGTCTTTGGGCGAGCGCCTGTCTGCTGAAAATGAGCAGCCCGAAATTTTCAAATGGACGGACACTGGCGACTCTTTTGTCACCTGCACCTTCCAAAGCGGAAAACTGAAGGCGTGGGAATTGACCCGACCATCGGTCAGCAACACCGAAGAATCACCGCAGACAAACTGAATCTCTCAGAATATCTCCACCGAACCCTCGTAAAATGACAGTTTTGCGATTCAGGCAACAAAGGACAAAACAATGAGCACCGCAACCCCCTCAATGGAAGACCGTGACGGCAAAATCTGGATGGACGGCAAGATGGTCGAATGGCGTGACGCCAAGATCCACGTTCTGACGCACACGCTGCACTATGGCTGCGGTGCCTTCGAAGGCGTTCGTGCTTACAAAACCATCAATGGCACTGCCATTTTCCGCTTGCAAGAGCACACCGACCGCCTGTTCAACAGCGCCAAAATTTTGCGCATGAAGTTGCCTTTCACCAAAGAAGAAGTCAACGAAGCCCAAAAAGCGGTGGTCCGTGAAAACAATTTGGAAAGCGGCTACATCCGTCCATTGACATGGATTGGTTCGCAAAAGCTGGGCGTGAGCCCCAAAGGCAACACCATTCACCTGATGGTGGCCGCATGGACTTGGGGTGCATACCTTGGCGAAGAAGGCATGAAGCGCGGCATTCGCGTCAAAACTTCTAGCTTTACACGCCACCACGTCAACATCACCATGACGCAGGCCAAAGCGGTCAGCAACTACACCAATTCCATCTTGGCCAACATGGAAGCCACCGATGAAGGTTACGACGAAGCTTTGTTGCTCGACACTTCAGGCTTTGTGTCTGAAGGCGCCGGCGAGAATTTGTTCGTGATCAAAGACGGCGTGATCTACACCCCCGACTTGTCAGCGGGTGCCTTGAACGGCATCACTCGCAACACCGTGTTCCACATTGCCAAAGACTTGGGTCTGGAAATTGTGCAAAAGCGCATCACACGCGACGAAGTCTATATTTGCGACGAAGCTTTCTTCACTGGCACAGCCGCTGAAGTGACGCCCATCCGCGAACTCGACCGCATTGAAATTGGTGCTGGTAGCCGCGGCCCCATCACCGAGAAAATTCAAACAGCGTTCTTTGACATCGTGAATGGCAAGAACCCAAAATACGCGCACTGGCTAACACTCGTTTAACAAGGACCTGACCATGAGCCAAGCTGTTGAACTTCTGGCCAAAGACCTGAACCCACAAGGCGGTGTCTTCTGCCCCAGCCCCAAAGCTGACATGAAAGTTTGGAACACGCACCCCAAGGTCTACTTGGACGTGGCCCGTGAAGGCCATGCCAAGTGCCCTTATTGCGGTACGGTATACCAACTCAAAGCAGGCGAAGCAGTCGGCCACGGTCACTGATTCAAACTGTGCTCCCATGGCGGTGCCTACGCTGACCATTGCGGTCCTGACCAAAAACGAAGCGCACCGCATCGAAGCTTGTCTGGCCAGCGCCGCTTTTGCAGATCAAGTTTTGGTGGTTGACAGCGGTAGCACCGACAACACCGTTGCCTTGTCTCGACAAACGGGCGCCGAGGTTTTTGAGTACCCCGACTGGCAAGGCTTTGCGGTGCAACGCAATCGCCTCATTGCACACGCCAAAGGTGATTACATCTTTTTCTTGGATGCCGACGAACTCATCACACCGGCATTTCAAAAAGAACTTCAAGCCATCGTGCAATCCAACGCCAAAGCCGTCTGGCAAATTCAATGGCGCATGGTGGCTTACGGTCACGAATTGAAATACTACATTTCGCGTTCTAAAGTGGAACGCTTGTTCAGGCGTGACATGCTCAAAGAATATGTGGGCGCGGTACACGAGCAAGCCATTTTGCACAACGAAGATACGGCCACACCGACGCCCCGCAAAGTGATCTCTGCCAAGCTACTGCATCACTCGCGCGAAACTGTTCGTGGCAGTCTGGAAAAGCTCACGCAATACGTCATGCTGGGTGCCAGCAAACGCGCGCAAGCAGGCAAAAAAGGCGGCGTGATTCGCGGCTTGGCATCGGGCTTGTCGATGTTCCTTCGCTTGTACATATTTCGCTTAGGATTTTTGTGCGGCGGTGCTGGCTTTTTGTATTGCTTGTTTGTGGCCTTGGAAGCCTTCTTCCGTTATGCCGCATTGCATTACGACAAAGACCACTTAAGCAACAACGTCGGGCGCGCCTGATCACTCATCGATTGACTAACGCATCATCGTTTTGAGTCAAACCTGCTTGCGCTGTCGGCTGATAGCGCCACGCCAGCGCCACCAAGATCAACACAGGCAGCCCCAACAAAGCCGTTGCATTGAAGAAATCAGCGTAGCCATGCGCGTTGACAAAATCACCCGAAAATCCTGCAATGAATTTGGGCAAGAGCAGCATCATGGAACTGAGCAACGCATATTGCGTGGCCGAATATTGAACATTGGTCAGTGACGACAAATAGGCAATGAAGGCAGCAGAGGCGATGCCACTAGACAGATTGTCGGCCGAAACCACCGCAATCAAGGCATTGACATCGTGGCCATGACCACTGAGCCATGCAAACAACAAATTGCTGAGGGCACTGAGCACGGCGCCCAACATCAAGATGCGCATCACCCCCCAGCGCAGCGCCATCACGCCGCCAATGAACGCGCCCAGCAAGGTCATGATCACGCCATAGACCTTGGTCACGGTGGCCACTTCTGCTTTGGTGTAACCCATGTCGACATAAAAGGGATTGGCCATGATGCCCATCACCACATCGCTGATGCGATAGACCGCGATCAAGCTCAAAATCAACGCGGCTTGCCATTTGTAGCGCTTGAGAAAATCAGCAAAGGGTTCAATCAGCGCACCGTGCAGCCATTCTTGGATGTTTCTAGCAGGCGGCAACTCGGCTTGCGCTGGTTCTTTGGACATCAACACCGTGACACAGCCCACCAACATGCTGGCCGCCATCACCAGATAAGCTGTTTGCCAAGCTGCGTGCACGTAACCTGTGGCGCCTTCACCTTGCACCCAAGCCGCCACCCACAAAACACCCGCGCCTGCCCAAATCATGGCCAAGCGATAACCCGATTGATAACTGGCTGCCAAAGCGGCTTGCTGCGTTGGATCGGCAGACTCAATTCGAAATGCATCCAAGGCAATATCTTGGGTGGCCGAGCCAACGGCTACCAACAAAGCACACCACACCACAGGCCCTAAGGTTTGTGATGGGTCACTGAGTGCCATGCCCACCAAACCCACCATCACCATGCTTTGCGCAAATAGCAACCAACTGCGGCGGCGCCCGAGTTGATGTGTCAGAAACGGAATGGGCAGGCGATCGACCAACGGCGCCCAGACCCATTTGAAACCGTAGGCCAGACCAACCCAGCTGAGGTAGCCAATGGTGCTGCGATCGATACCTGCCTCGCGCAATCTGAAACTCAAAGTGCCCAACACCAACAGCAAAGGCAAACCAGCAGCAAAGCCTAAAAGCAACATGCGCACACTGGCGGGTTGCAAATAGACACGCCAAGAGTCAAGCCAAGAGAAAGAAGCGGTGGTGGTCTTTTCAGTCATGCCATCATTATCCAAGCCTCCGCACGAATTTCTAGACTTAAGTCCCTTGAAATCTGATCTTGCGGCACTATGATTCGTGCATGTGTTGGCGTTGCATGACAAATCAAGACCCTCAACTCTCTGATGCTCCCATAGAGGCCCTTCAGGACAATTCGTCGCGCCGCAACTTCCTAAATCGCTTGGGAACGGGTCTGGGGTTCTCGGCTTTGGTGCATACCGCGGCCCAAGCGCAAGTTGACGTCGGTCAATCCTCCAGTTTGCGCAAACTGGTGCCCGCTGAAAGCCTAGAAGAATCGGCCAGACTCCAATACCGTCAAACCTTGGGCGAGGCCAGCAGCAAAGGGGCCTTGGCGCCCGATGACTATCCCCAACTCAAGCGCCTGCGGGCCATTGCCAACCGCCTGATTCCGTACACCGCGCAGTGGAACCCCAACTCACGCAAGTGGAAATGGGAAGTCAATTTGATTGGCAGCAAACAGCTCAACGCGTGGTGCATGCCAGGCGGCAAAATTGTTTTTTATACGGGTATCTTGGACCAATTGCAATTGACCGACGATGAAGTCGGCATGATCATGGGCCACGAAATGGCACATGCACTGCGCGAACATGCCCGCGAGCGATTGGCCAAATCCAAAGCCACCAGCATGGGCTTGTCTGTAGCCTCGCAACTGTTGGGCTTGGGGCAATTGGGCGATGTCGCGGCCAACGTTGGCACGCAATTGCTCACCCTCAAATACAGCCGAGACGATGAGACCGAAGCCGACTTGGTAGGCTTAGAGATTGCGGCACGCGGCGGCTTTAAGCCTGAGGCCAGTGTGCAATTGTGGAAAAAAATGTTGAGCGCGACAGGTGGCGGCAAAGGCCAACCTGGCTTTTTGTCTACTCACCCCAGTGGCAACAACCGCATTCAAGAGCTAGAAGCCAACTTGCCCAAAGTTGCACAACTCTACGAACAAGGCCGGCAAAGTTCGGGCAGCCCACAGCTCAACTGAAATCAAGCACTTGCGATCGACTCAGGT
>JACCDJ011666848.1_pt1:2500-10657 | contig 10657 bp, 7 predicted proteins | sample 7444481 | NCBI WGS metagenome assembly JACCDJ01 (sample SAMN15323435, study PRJNA562643) | freshwater metagenome | isolation source: river surface water | place: USA:Blue River Watershed | collected 2017-08-15 | reverse complement strand
TTTTATTTAAGATTGTAATAAGATCAACACTGAATCCATTACCCATCTAAAGCTTCATTTTAACAAGCTTATCTATTAGTTAGTTAATTAGTTAAGTAGTTTCATCGATAAAAGGTTAAATTCCTTTTATAGGTATTATGTGGATATATTTAAGTTCTTACCCTAGAATGGCTTCTTGAGTGCTAACTGCTGATCGTTTTGAGTGAAGTCTTTATTAGGATTAGGTAACCTTTCTCTATTAAGTTAATAAAAGTGGGTTTAGCCCTTCTGCTAGTAGGTATTTAAGTTCTGTAAGTCATTTGATAACTGTTTTAGGGAAATTTTTATGGAAGCCAAAAAAGTAATTCAAGATTCCCAAAAACCCATTTAAGAATGGCTATTTTATGGGATAAACAAACAGAAAAAATGTCATTCCTTCTTTTTGGCTTTGTTATGCTATATATAACAAAAACTATGGTCACCAAAAATGTTTTGCATTTTTTGTATTATTTCTAAGTATTATTTCTAAGGGAACTTAGAAATAATCCACATCCCCCCAAAGGGGGGATTGGAGCCATCCTTTAGTCACTAGTAGTGACTAAAAATGTTAATACATTTTTTGTATTATTTCTAAGTTTCCTTAGAAATAATCCACATCCCCCCTTTGGGGGGATTGGAGCCATCCTTTAGTTACTAGTGATCACAAAAATGTATTAACATTTTTTGTATTATTTCTAAGGTCCCTTAGAAATAATCCACATCCCCCCTTTGTATTATTTCTAAGGGACCTTAGAAATAATCCACATCCCCCCCCTTTGGGGGGGGATAGGGGGATTGGAGCCATACTTTTCCTTCTAATGGTAACAAAAATGTATTGACATTTTTGGCGCCATAGTTTTCCTTCTCTATCCCCCTAAAGGGGGATAATTAAACCTTTATCCCCCTTTAGTATTATTTCTAAGTATTATTTCTAAGGGAACTTAGAAATAATACTTAGAAATAATACTAAAGGGTAGGAAGGGGTTCCTTGTGGAGTAAAATTATAACCCCTAATAGACAAGTTCTAAGTGCCAGTGTTCCACTGGCACTTGTGCCTTAGAACCCCTTTCTATGGGTCCCATATTCATCCCCTATGGGGATGAGAAGTGCCAGTTAGAATGTGTCAACTAGACATAATTTTTATGTGCCCCTGACATAGAAAATGATGTGTTGGTAATTTTTTATGTAAGGGGCTATGCCCCTTACATAAAAAATTACATTAGAAAATATGGTTTAAAATCCAACCTTTAATGTCAGGGGCCTTTAATGTCAGGGGCAAGGCCCCTGACATTTTTATGTAAGGGGCCTTGCCCCTTACATAGCCCCTGACATTTTTCTGTAAGGGGCATAGCCCCTTACATAGTTCTACCCCCTCTAATCCCCTTAGGCGATTAACCTTCTACCTGTCTAACCCCATAGAAAAGTGAAAACAAAACATAGAAAAATTAGCAATATAAAATTGAATGATGTCTCCTAGAGGTTTTCTGAAACTCTATGGTTTCTCTCCCCTATGGGGAGAGAAACCATGTTAATCCCCCTATGGGGGATGTGTAGTTTGCATGGATAAGAACCCTCTATAACCCTCTATAAGGCTATGTAAGGGGCAGAGCCCCTTACATAGCCCCTGACATTAGGGTTACTGAATCTTCTAGTATGTTTACCCCCTAATAGAGAAGTTTTATCCCCTAAGTGTCTATGTGCCCCTGACATTAAAAGCCCCTGACATATTCATCCCCCTTATCCCCCTTTGTATTATTTCTAAGTTTCCTTATCCCCCTTTTACCTTCCTACCCTTTAGGGTAGAAAGGCATAAGTGCCAGTGTTCCACTGGCACTTAGGGGGATGTGGATTATTTCTAAGGGAACTTAGAAATAATACTTAGAAATAATCCACATCCCCCCCTTTGGGGGGGGGATAGGGGGGATTAGGGTAGAAAGACATAGAGTGGAACACTGGCACTTAGAACAGGTAGAAGGTTAACCCTTTCTAATCCCCTAGGGGGGTTAATAGAACTCATAAAGGATAAAACTTCTATCTTAGGGGTTATACTTCCTATTAGGGGTTAGGAGTCAAACTTCTATCTTAGGGGTTATACTTCCTAAGTGCATTTCATTCGGGAGAATGAAATAAACTTATTTCTTCTTTCTTACTTATTTACTTATTAGTTACAAATAAATAACTAAGTAGTATAATCTCTAATATACCAGCCCCCCTAATAAATAAGTTCTATGTCAGGGGCACATAAAAGTGAAAAGGGGGGTTAAAAGTCTATTAGGTAGAACCTTACCTATAGGTAAACTTATCTATGAGGGCTTAGCCTACCTATTAGGGATGATATTTGTTAATAGATAACCCCCTTTACTATGTCAGGGGCACATAAAAAACAAAACTTTTTTTATTATGTGTTTTTAATTACAACTAAATAAATTAAGACTATAGGGGATATAACCCTTTTTAGCTCCTAATAGAGAAGTTAAATCTCCTAATAGAGAAGTTGGTTTACTATATTGAAATTCTATATTACTTATGAAGTCCCTTATCCCCCCTATCCCCCCTTTGGGGGGATGTGGATTATTTCTAAGTTCCCTTAGAAATAATACTTAGAAATAATACTTAGAAATAATACTTAGAAATAATACTTAGAAATAATACTAAAGGGTAGAAAGACTTTTTATAGAGAGAATAAGAAGTGCTAAGTAAGTAAATCCCCTGGCACTAGGTGTAAGTTCCCATACGGGCTCCCGTATAGTAGCTTCCACCCCCCAACCGTTTAACAACCAAGTTCGAGATGGGATTGGTGTTGGTCCAATTGGGCTTGAGAACCAAGGCAAAAGGAATAGCATTATGTTTATTTTTAAGGGTTCTATGGGCAAGCCCATAGAACCCTTAAAAATAAAATTGAATGCTATTAAAAATTTTATTCTATTTCACACCTCTTGTGTGAACTAATTCTTTCTGCCAGCCTTATACCTTCCTACCCTTTTGGGTAGGAAGGCATAAGTGCCAGTGGAACACTGGCACTTAGCTAAGCTCAGGCTCCTCTTATCCCCCTTAAGTATTATTTCTAAGTATTATTTCTAAGTTCCCTTAGAAATAATCCACATCCCCCTTTGGGGGATAAGGGAACTTAGAAATAATCCACATCCCCCCTAAAGGGGGGATAAGGGGGATAAGAGGACCTTGTTTATCCCACCCTTTTGAGTGGGATAAGTGTTTTTAAAGGTCAAAGTCAATCGGTAATTAGTATATCTTGGCTACAGACCTTACAGCCCTTCGACCTGATACCTATCAAACAGGTAGTCTTCCTGTTACCTAATTGGGAGTACTCATCTTGAAGTGAAGCTTCCCACTTATATGCTGTCAGCGGTTATCTCGGCAAGCGTAGCTACCCAGCGTTTACCGTTGGAACGATAACTGGTATACCATAGGCTTGGTCTTTCGGGTCCTCTCGTACTTCGAAAGACTTCTTCTCAATACTCCGACGCCCACGCCGGATATGGACCAAACTGTCTCACGACGTTTTGAACCCAGCTCACGTACCGCTTTAATGGGCGAACAGCCCAACCCTTGGGACGTACTACCGCCCCAGGATGCGATGAGCCGACATCGCATAATGTTTATTTTACAAGTTTACTTTGTTAGTGGGTGTTAAAGATGGCCTCTATTACCATCACTAACTTTGTATTTCATACAATCAACCAAATATGGTTGGATTAATTCACGAAACGCATCTGATGAGTTTTCTGGAATTAAGACACGATCACCAACATATACACCATCACGGGTTTTTTTACCTTGTGTAGTTACAATTTTATATTTTTCAAACAAAACATTACGAAAACGTGTTACATCTTCCTTTGGGAAGGATTCTGTGCAAATACGCATTGCATTTGAATGACCTAGCCATTTTAAGGCGCCGTCATCCATATACATGTAAGCAAGAGCACGGCGGGTTAAGAACTTGGCCAGCACTGGGCTTGGCGGAATGCGCTTAACCATTTTTCGTAACTTTTTATCATAAACATAAAACATGCCCCCAAAAACACGGAAGCTGTCATGCACTACTGTATTAAAATAAAGCCGTTTGTAGATTTGGCCAGTTCGTTCATCGAAAACTTCACCGTAGATAGGACCTGTTGTGCAATATGGGCTTAGAACATTGTATTTATGCTCTAAGTATTCTCCATGCGCTTTTTTGTGGAGCGCTCTATACCGCCATGTCCGACCAGCAGTTTCAGTCTGCAAATTTCCATCACCTAAAAGCGAACCAAATACTAAATCTGTTTGTTCCTGAACTAATTTCATTTTTTCCTCCCTGGATAAGTTTTTATATGTAAAACAGCCCCTTAGGGCCTACTGGTTAGCCCAGTAGATCAGACTATATCATCAACCTTTAATAGGTTGTTCGGCGTGTAGTCGTTGAGGGGTCATATTAAGCACCATAATGTTAGCCCTTTAAAGGGGGTGTTTAACAGAGGACTTCCCTGCTGATTAACCGCTCCTTCTTGCTTTCCGTTCTAACGCACGTGAAGAAGGCATACTAACCACTTTGTGAATACTAGTGGACGGTTTTCCCAGCACATAGCCAAATTGACATTCTTATATCACTATAAGAAGACCCCATGATGAGGTGCCAAACCGTCCCGTCGATGTGAACTCTTGGGGACGATCAGCCTGTTATCCCTAGAGTAACTTTTGTCCGTTGAGCGACGACCCTTCCACACGGCATCGTCGGATCACTAAGGCCGGCTTTCGCCCCTGCTTGACTTGTAGGTCTTGCAGTCAAGCCCCCTTTTGCCTTTACACTCAATGTCTGATTTCCGTCCAGACTGAAGGGACCTTTGCACGCCTCGGTTACGCTTTACGAGGCCTCCGCCCCAGAGAAACTGCCCACCTGAAACTGTCAAGTGTCTTGATTCAAAGAACACCATTAGGATTCTAGCCTTTCCAGAGTGGTCTCTCAATGATGGCTCCCATTAGCCCGAAAGCTAATGCTCATCGCCTCCCACCTAGGCTGCGCAAGAAAAGCCCGAACCCAATTCCAGGATACAGTCAAGCTTCATAGGGTCTTTCTGTCCGGGCGCAGGTAGTCCGCATCTTCACGGGACAAGTCTATTTCACCGAGTCTCTCTCTGAGACAGTGTTCAGATCGTTACGCCATTCGTGCAGGCCGAAACTTACTCGGCAATGAATTTCGCTACCTTAGGATCGTTATAGTTACGACCGCCGTTCACTGGGGCTTCGGTCGTCAGCTTCTACTCAAAGAGTATAACCAACTTCCTTAACCTTCCAGCACTGGGCAGGCGTCAGCCCCCATATATTGTCTTACGACTTTGCGGAGACCTGTGTTTTTGATAAACAGTCGCCTGAACCGGGTCACTGCAACCCCCTGTTAGAGGGGCGCCCCTTCTTCCGAAGTTACGGGGCTAGTTTGCCGAGTTCCTTAGAGAGAGTTCTCTCGCGCCCCTTGGTATTCTCTACCAACCTACCTGTGTCGGTTTAAGGTACAGGTGATTTTATTGTTAATGGAGTTCAAGCTTTTCTTGGAAGTGTAACATCACTGGCTACCCTTTACAAGTAAAGGATAGGGGTCACATCTTAGCCATAGCCTTGTTTTTATTCAAAACTATGTAGGCCTAAATGCTTCCACTGAAATCCGCAAGCAGTTCCAGCTTAGTTTCCTTCGTCCCTTGGTTCCCAATAAAATCAGTACAGGAATATTAACCTGTTATCCATCGACTACGCCTGTCGGCCTCGCCTTAGGTCCTGACTCACCCCCCATGGACGAGCCTAGTGGAGGAACCCTTAGGTTTTCGGGGCATTGGATTCTCACCAATGTTTTCGTTACTCAAGCCAACATTCGCACTTCCGAGCTGTCCACCCCCACTTACGTGAAAGCTTCACCCAGCTCAGAACGCTCCCCTACCTATTTTCTTAAATAAGAAAATACCACAGCTTCGGCAGGTCACTTAGTCCCGGCCATTATCGGCGCAAGATCGCTTTACCAGTGAGCTATTACGCACTCTTTCAATCGGTTGCTGCTTCTAAGCGAACATCCTGGTTGTTTCAGCAATCTCACATCCTTTCGCACTTAGTGACCATTTAGGGGCCTTAGCTGGTGGTCTGGGCTGTTTCCCTCTTGTGATCGGCGCTTATCCGTCGATCACTCACTGGTTGATGGAAAACAAATCTAGTATTCTGAGTTTGCCACGACTTGGTACCGCTTTCGCAGCCCGCATCGAAACAGTCGCTTTACCCCTAGATCGTACATCATCACCGCTGCGCCTCAACGCATTTCGGGGAGATCCAGCTAGCTCCGAGTTCGACTGGAATTTCTCCGCTAATTACAACTCATCCGCCAATTTTTCAACATTGGTCGGTTCGGACCTCCACGTGGTGTTACCCAAGCTTCATCCTGGTCATAATTAGATCACCCGGGTTCGGGTCCAGAGGAAGTGACTTTGCGCCCTATTCAGACTCGCTTTCGCTAAGGCTCCAGATTTGACTCTTTAACCTAGCCACCTCCTCTAAGTCGCCGGCTCATTCTTCAACAGGCACGCGGTCAGAGTTATCCTCCCACTGCTTGTCAGCATACGGTTTCATGTTCTATTTCACTCCCCTACCGGGGTTCTTTTCATCGTTCACTCGCGTTACTATTTCTCTATCGGTCATCCAGGAGTATTTAGCCTTACGAGGTGGTCCTCGCTGATTCACACGGGATTCCACGTGCCCCATGCTACTCGGGATATAACTTTTCTTAATTGAAATTTTTGACTACGGGACTTTCACCATCTATGGTGCAGGATTCAGCTGCTTCGTCTTCAATTCACTAATACTTTTCTAGTTTTCCCACTACACCCATTCGGGTTTAGGCTAGTCCCGTTTCGCTCGCCGCTACTCAGGGAATCGCTTTTGCTTTCTTTTCCTCCAGCTACTAAGATGTTTCAATTCACTGGGTTGCCTCTTTCCTCCTTATGAATTAGGGAGGAAGTTCTTGAGGTTGCCCTATTCGGGAATCTCTGGATCAAAGCTTGTTGCCAGCTCCCCAAAGCGTATCGCCGGTATCTGCGCCCTTCGTCGTCTCTGGATGCCTAGATCTCCACCGTAAGCCTTAATTCATTTGACCTTAATATGGGGTTTTTCCTTATCCCCCTTTTACCTTCCTACCCTTTAGGGTAGAAAGGCATAAGTGCCAGTGGAACACTGGCACTTAGGGGGATGTGGATTATTTCTAAGGGAACTTAGAAATAATACCTGTAAAGGAAGCCCCATCTTTTTTACTTTATTAATTAAGTTTTTAGCCCTAGTGTAGGGAGTATAAAAGGCTTAATTAAAACACTTTTAGATTTTATTAAAAGTGGTGGATACGACAGGTTTCGAACCCGCGACCCCTTCCGTGCAAAGGAAGTGCTCTACCAACTGAGCTACGTACCCACTGTGGGCTATGGAAGATTTGAACTTCCGACTTCGTCCTTATCAAAGACGCACTCTAACCAACTGAGTTAATAGCCCTTTTTCTATAGTAATTAAAACAATACTTAACTAATCTTCTTTATCCCCTTGGGGGATAAAGAAGATTAGTTAAGTATTGTTTTTTAACCTTATAACCCTTTATCCCCCTTTGGGGGGATAAAGGGTTATAAGGTTAAAAAAAAGAAGGCTAATTCATTCTAACAATAGAATTGAATTTTGTTATACAAAAATGAAGGAGGTTATCCAGGCGCACCTTCCAGTACGTCTACCTTGTTACGACTTCACCATGATCAAAAAACCCTCCTTTGGCGGCGTCTTCCTCGCGGTTGGACTACCGACTTTGGGACGATTTTTCTTTCTTGGTGTGACGGGCGGTGTGTACAATTTCCCAAATTCGTTTCATAAGCGTTACATTGCTTACTGCTATAATGCATTCATTAATAGCTCTACTAATTGCTTAGTAGTTCAGACTATATCACCAACCTTTTAAAACAGGTTGTCCAGCGTGTAGTCGTTGAGGGGTCATAAATTTTGAAATTTAGTGGACTTCCCTGCTGATTAACCGCAGCTCTACTTTTGTTACTTTTTTTAAAGTAGTGAGCATACTAACACCATTTCAATAGTTTATTGAATGGACGGTTGTTCCAGCAAATAGCTAGATTTGCT
>JACCDJ011844102.1_pt1 | contig 10659 bp, 15 predicted proteins | sample 7444481 | NCBI WGS metagenome assembly JACCDJ01 (sample SAMN15323435, study PRJNA562643) | freshwater metagenome | isolation source: river surface water | place: USA:Blue River Watershed | collected 2017-08-15 | reverse complement strand
GTTTGAGAGCTGCTCGCTCGAGTCAACGGGTAGGTTGCTTGAATCTGTAAGCAATTACAGATCTAGATGGATGGTGATCCCTCGCAAGAGGACAGGATCCGGCTTATAGGGCGACTCTTCTTTATTTTAAATTGTCACGCAGGAGGTTATGCGAGATAGGTGCAATGTTTGTGTTGAGCAACTCCTGAAGCCATAATCAACATCGTAGTGAACGCCAAGTGAACCGCCTGGCCACCGAAAGTATGTGCAATGTTTCCTATACGTTCCTTGAAACGACATTTGAAAAGCCTATGAAATTTACTTAGCAACAGTTTGATCTCCGCACCAACGTAAGGAGAAACATGAATAAAAAGTTTCTGCGCATTTTAGTAGGCACCGTGCTTGCTGTTGCGCTTTCAGCACAATATTCAGTAGCACAGGCTGCAACTAAGCCTGTTGCAAAGGCTACATCTGCCAAGGATGTCGGCGGATTAGCTGCACTTGTTAAGCTCGCTCAAAAAGAGGGCGAACTCAACACAATTGCGTTGCCAGATTACTGGGCAAACTACGGAAATGTAATCAAAACTTTTGAAAAGAAGTACAAGATCAAAGTTAACTCTTACGATCCTGAAGCAAGCTCTGCAGAAGAGCTAGTTGCAGTCCGCACACTCAAGGGTCAAAGCCGTATGCCTGACGTCGTTGACGTAGGTCTTCAGTTCGCAGTACAGGGTGCTCAAGAAGGACTATGGGCTCCATACAAGGTTGCAACATGGAATGACATTCCTGCAGCTGCTAAGGATCCAAATGGTCTTTGGTTCTCTGATTACGGCGGCTACATCGGTATCGGGTATGACGCAAATCTAGTCAAGACCCCACCTAAGTCATTTGCAGATCTCCTAAATCCAATCTATAAGAACCAGGTTGCGCTAAACGGCGATCCAACCTCTTCTAACTCAGCATTCCTATCTGTGCTTGCAACATCTGTTGGAGCTGCCAAGGGAGTAATGGGTGCAAACAATATTCAATACGGTCTCGATTACTGGTCAAAGTTGAAGGCTTCTGGAAACTTCGTACCTGTTGCAGCAACTCCTGCAACTGTAGAAGCTGGCCAGACTCCAATCTTGCTTGACTGGGACTACTTGCACGGAAAGTACAAGGGACAGTCTGGAAAAGTTGACTGGAAGGTCGTTGTGCCTTCAGATGCTCTTCTAGGTGGATTTTACGCGCAGGCAGTTGTAAAGAACTCCCCACATCCAGCAGCAGCTCGTTTGTGGCAAGAATTTCTTTACAGTGATGAAGGCCAGAACTTATGGCTACAAGGTGGGGCACGACCAATTCGCTTAGATGCGATGGTAAAGGCAAATAAGCACAACAAGGCTGCTTACGCACTATTGCCTGCTACACCTAAGTCAGCAAAGCCAGTCTTCCCATCACTCCAACAGCAGTTACTAGCTAAGGCAGTACTAACACCAGCTTGGCCAAAGCTCTAACTCGCATATAAGGATCGAGGTGGCGAAGATTTCAAGGGGTCTTCGCCACCTCGCTCTTTTTGATAGAAAGGAACTCAGTTGAAGGCAGCCATCAGATTTGTAGGGCTAGCACCTCTGTTGCTTTTCATGCTGATCTTCTTAGGATGGCCATTAATCTCTGTAGTGCGCTTTTCTTTTCTAAACTCACAAGATGAGTTCACCTTCAATAATTTTTCTACAATTACAAGTGGAATTTATCTTGACGGATTCATATTAAGCTCACAACTTTCAATTGTTTCAGCTGCATTGTCTATGTTTTTTGGTTTTCTATTTGCATATGCAATCTCAACATCGAAAATCGGTTTTCTGCGAAGGGCCGTATCAACCGCTTCGGGAGTACTTGCTAACACAGGTGGTGTTCCGCTGGCATTTATGTTTATCGCGGTTTTAGGTACCTATGGAACGCTAACTGGCTGGTTAAAGAACTTTGGTGTCGATATTTATGCAGGGGACTGGACGATCTATTCATTCTCTGGATTGCTTATCGTTTATCTTTATTTTCAAATTCCGCTCATGGTACTTATCGCGCTACCAGTGCTGGAGAAAATCAAACGAGAATGGTCTGACGCCGCGCAATCATTGGGTGCTTCAAATTTTGTATATTGGTGGAAGGTCTTGATTCCTATCTTGACCCCTCAGATGCTGGGTATATTCCTACTTCTTTTTGCCAACTCCTTTGCTGCCTATGCCACCGCCGCTGCATTAACCAGTGGATCTCTGGCTTTGGTCCCAGTTCAAATCGCATCTCTGATTGCCTCAAATGTTCAGGTAGATGGGGCAAATACCGCAATGGCCCTAGGCCTAGGAATGGTCTTGTTAGTTGGAATCTCCACTGTCGGGTACGCGATTCTTGAAAGGCGGAGCTCCAAATGGCGGGCTTAAGAGTGTTTAGATCTTTTTTCCAATATCTCGTTATCACCGCAGGCTTACTTTTTTTTGCACTGCCGATTTACGCCTCGACAGTCTTTGCATTTAGAAACCAAGAGGGAAGTTACACACTAGACCCAATCCGCGCCGCCTCTGAAAACGAGACCTTGATGGAGTCTTTGTACTTGACCCTAAGAATCGCATCGGGAACAGTGTTGTTGACTCTGCTAATCCTGGTACCCACTGTTGCTTATATCCATTTAGTGATACCAAAATCGAGAGGTTGGATCGAGTTTCTTACCCTTACACCGTTAGTAATTCCGCCAATTGTTCAAGGTGTTGGGTTCCTCTATTCAATGCCTGCTCAATTGAAATCTACGCCGTACGCCCTGATATTTGCCTACGTCATTTTGGCGCTTCCTTTTAGCTATCGGGCGATAGATTCAGCATTTTCTTCCATTGATATTAGAACACTTTACGATGCTTCGGTTTCACTTGGTGGAAGCTTCTTTACCGTAATCAGACGTGTTTTGGTTCCCAATGTCACAACCGGAATCTACGGAGCAGTTTTTTTAACCATAGCTTTGGTACTCGGTGAATTCGCCTATGCATCTTTGTTGTTGTGGGACACATTTCCTACAGTTCTAGCAGTTGCTGGAATGTCTGGTGCTTCAACTGCAGTTGCTTTGTCAGTCTTGAGTTTGGTTGGTGTCTGGCTTGTACTGACCTCAATCACATTCTTTAGCCGCAAGAATAACTCGATAATGGTCGGAGTAAGATAATGTCAATTGTTACGATGGAAAATATTCATAAAGAGTTCGGAAAGACCGTTGCACTCAATAAGTTTTCCTTGACAATTCCCGAAGGTTCCCTAGTGACCCTTCTTGGACCATCAGGTTGTGGCAAAACAACTGCGCTTCGAATTCTTGCCGGCCTACTGAAGGCAGATCGGGGTCATACTTTTTTTGACTCTACCGATGTCACCTCTGTGGCTGCAGCAAAGCGTGACATTGGCATGGTTTTCCAGGCGTACAGCCTTTTTCCTAACATGACCGCCCGCGAGAACGTGGAGTTTGGGTTACGTACAAGGAAAACCAGCCGCACCGAGATTCAGCGCAAAGTTGATGAAATCTTTCAAATTATTGGTTTAGAAGAACACCAGCAAAAATATCCTCACCAGCTTTCAGGTGGTCAGCAGCAGAGAGTTGCCTTAGCTCGAGCAATCGTCATTAGGCCTCGGGTACTTTTACTTGATGAACCATTATCCGCATTAGATGCCCAGGTACGCACCCAGTTACGAGATGAAATTCGACGGGTTCAACTTGAGTTCGGAATTACTACATTATTTGTCACACACGATCAGGAAGAAGCTATGACTATCTCCGATCAGGTGGGTGTGATGCATAGGGGAGAACTGATGCAACTGGATAAGCCGCAAATTGTCTACGAGTCTCCGGTAAATCCCACTGTGGCACGATTTGTTGGAAGCATGAATGAGATTCCAGCAAAGAAGGTTGGGAGCAGTTCTGTAATACTTTTTGGACAGAGTTATCCAATTTCATCGAACTCAAACCCTTCCGATACCGCGAGCGATGTCATTGCATTGCTTCGCCCAGAATCAATCTCAGTCAGCCTTGACGAGAGTAAGGGCCAGGCAGCAACGGTTGTTTCTAAATCTTTCCTAGGTGCAAACTCGATACTTCACCTAAAACTAGATCATGGAACTAATGTGACAGTAAATCTTTCCTCAGAGGATGCACAACTGTATGCACCGCGAGCGCAGGTACGCGTTCATACCAACGTTGAAAGTGTGATGGTTGTAACCCAGTGATGCCTGAACCATTTCTTGGCGAGCTAAAAAAAGTCACTACAGATAAGGCTGGTTGGCGTGAGCTAAAAATTGATCAACCATCCAAAGCCCATACATCTTCAGCCGGAACGGTGAAGAAGTCACTTCTCAACTTGGTTCACATATCTGACACCCACATTTGTGATGCGCAATCACCGGCCAGAGTTGAGTATTTAGATCGATTTGCAGATCCACATCACCCAGCATCGGCTTTAATAGGTACGCTCGTTGGAACCTATAGAGCTCAAGAAATTTTAACGACGCAGGTGCTACACAGCATGATTGGATCAATCAACAAAATAGAAAGCACGCCAATCACTAAATCTCCAGTTGACGCAGTTCTTATTACTGGCGATTTAACCGATAATGCTCAGGTAAATGAACTCAATTGGTTCAACACCCTAGCCCATGGTGGGACGGTGCATCCCGATAGCGGTGCTACCAACAAGTGGGAAGGCGCAGGCGGAGAACACTACTCACGCTTTTTTTGGAATCCCCATGGCACGCCAACTGGCGAGAGCGATGACTTTCCGCGCGCCTTATACGGTTTCCCAACAGTGCCCGAGCTTCTAGATGCGATTAGAGCCCCCTTTATCACCCCAGGGCTAATTCATCAATCGCTTCCGGTGCACGGCAACCATGATGCACTATTGCAGGGAACGGTTGTTCCAGACGCAGTTCTCCGTGAGGTTGCACTCTCTGATCTTAAAATTTTTGAGTTAGATCACGATGAAGCGCTGCAGGCTCTGGCCAATGTAAGTGAAGTTGGTCCAGCCAGATATCCATTGCCCATACAAGCTGTCCAAGCAAAGGTTACAAAAGATGTGGAACGGGATTTTGTCACCCAAGCAACCTGGAGCTCAGTCTTTGAGCAAAACTACAAAGACAAAAAGGTAAAGTACTGGAGACGTGATTTCGAATCAATCACATTGATCGCCCTAGACACAGTAAACCCCTATGGAGGATGGCAAGGATCTCTAGATCAAGAACAGTTTGAATGGCTCAAGCGTCAATGTGAAGAGTTGCAAGATCGATTCATTGTCATTACCTCACACCATCCGCTTGACGATTTGTATAACGGTTACACGGTTGAGCTCACGCCACGCATACTTCGTGAAAGTATTAAAGAATTTTTGTTAGGACAACCAAATATTGTTGCGTGGATATGTGGCCACACCCACCGGCACAAAATCACTCACTTTAAATCTGAAACTAGCGATGGATTTTGGCAGATTGAGACTGCATCATTAATTGACTGGCCTCAGCAAGGTCGAGTAATCGAGTTTTACATCGATGAACTGGATCAATTATGTATCGCAACCACTCTCTTTGATCACCAAGGAACAGTTGCATCCGAGTACACAACAAGTGATCTGAGCGAAGTGAACAATCTTGCAGGCTTATCCCGTGCCTTATCTGTCAATGATTGGCAACGTCGCTCCGGGGTATTTGATATCCAGCTCAATGAAGGCAGTCCTTCCGATCAAAATGTGATTCTGAAAATGGCTCTACCCACCATCAAATGAGAGGTAGGGAGCCAGCAACCCCACAGGGTGTTGCCCAAGCAGTCGTAAAAAACGGACCATTTAATCATTTAATTTGAAATAGCCCTCAAGGGAGTGTCCAAGCGAGATCGCTGCCAAGGGCATGCAAATGACCCTAAAGAACCAGGCTTCTTTAGCAAAATATTTGGGAAGAAGTAATTATCAACCCAAGAGCTTTAGTGATGCTTTGGAGGTATCGACAAGTAATTTCTTCTGTAACCTTTTAGAATTTTCCTTTAGTTTGTAATTCTTTGGGGGCAATAATGAGGTCAATTGTACTTTCGGAGCGTGACCTCACGCATAAGCACCGTATCTCCGGCTTATAGGGCGACTCTTCATTTATTCAAATTAATGGCTATCGTATTGGCATGCGAATTTTAGCTTCATTCTTTTTCATAGTTCTTGGAATATTTGCCATGGTTTTCGGAGAAGCCGACGACTCTCCTGGCTTGCAGGGAATTGGACTCATTACAATAATTACGGTTTCGGTTTTGGTATACCGAAGTGTAAAACGAAAATGAGCCATAAGTTATTTGAGATGCCTGTGGCGAATGTTTACGTTCATTATGTGAATAAAATCGAGCGAAAAGATCGCACGGAAGCAGAGTTGGTCAAAGTAATCTCCTGGCTAACGGGTTTTGATTCGAAGACTTTGAAAAATCACCTAAAAAAGCAGACCACATTCAAAGAATTTTTTAAAGCTGCCAAGATTAATCCCAATGCCAAGCTGATCACTGGCTCTATATGTGGCGTTAAGATAGTTGAAATAGAAGACCCACTCATGAAGAAGATTCGCTATATGGACAAGTTGGTTGATGAGCTTGCGAAAGGCCGCCCAATGGAGAAAATACTTCGATCCGGCTTGGAGGGCGACTCTTCTTCCAATTAGGTCGGCGCAGGTTAAACCTACTCTCACCTTTCAGCATTTTCGTTGTACAAGTTGTGATGCAACCTAACAGTTATCTCAGTGCATGGCAGCTACAGGGATTGTTCTGATTAGCAAGGAACTTGAATCAATTTTCTCATATTCCTTGACAAGAATATGAGAAATCAATAATCTATGTCTATGGAAATTTCAAGTTCAGTCCGTAGGGGTCATAGAACCCTCGCATACATCTTCACAGCGTTGGTATTCACCAATGTGATTTCAGCACTCATTGGAGGTCCAGAGTGGATTGGTTATTTGGCGATAGCTCCTCTGGTAATCATGATGTTTTCGGGTTGGTATCTTCTTTGGTTACCTAACAGCAGAGGTAAGAAGGTTAGGCGCTAGATGCCCAGCAAAGGTTTTGCAATTGAGTCGGGCATTTTTGAGGCATTAGCTGATCCCAACCGGTTCAAAATCGTAGAGCTGCTTCGATCGGGGCCGAAATCAGTGAATTTGATTAGTGAAAAGCTTGAGATTCGACAACCGCAAGTTTCGAAGCACCTGAAGCAGTTAGCCCAAATGGGCCTAGTAGTGGTGGCCGTGCAGCATCGTTATCGGTATTACAGTCTTCAACCCAAGGCGTTTATCTCTTTAGAAAAGTGGACCCACTCTTTTGAGGAGCTATGGAGCAATAGATTAGACAACCTAGAGCGATTTTTGAAAGATGAGAAAAAAAGTAGGGCACTTTCCAAAAGGGGATAAATAGGGACCATGTTTAAGAAATCAAAAGTGATCACACTAAAACGAACATACATGTCACCTGTAGAAACAGTCTGGCAGGCATGGGTAGATGCCGAGATTGTTAGGCAATGGTGGGGGCCTGAACACACAATAATTACTGAATGCAAGATCGACCTTAAAGTTGACGGTCAAATATTGATAGTAATGGAGGCGGACTCCGGTATGGGAAAGTATCAGGGGACCAGGTGGCCAATGGATGGAATATTTACTGTGATTAAAGCCCAAGAGGTTTTGGAATACGAGGCGAAATCCTGGACCGAAGGCGAACGTGATACGAGCACAATCGAGCACATAAATGAAGTCCGTTTTGTCAGTCATGGAAACTCTACTGAAGTGATCCTAAAAATCCGGATCAATAAGGTAGGTCCAAAAGCAAAGATGGCAGCATTTGGAATGAAGTTCGGTTACAAGGCATTCCTTGACCGTCTGGCCGATCAACTACAGGCGGGTGCAAAAAACACGGACTAATCCCCGGCTTGGAGGGCGACTCTTCTTCCAATTAGGTGAGCGCAGGTTAAAACTGCTCCCACCTCTCAGCATTTTCGTTGTACAAGTTGTTACATGACCTGTCGCAGATTTAGATGTTTCTATGGGAAATCCATGGGCAAATATGGGCAGTTCCATGGGCAGATTTCAACTACAAATAACTTCCTAAAGTTATTTGTATGTCAGCTAATTGTCGAGGCTTATGGGGCGACTCTTCTTTTATGATTTAGAAATACATCAGGCGTAGGCGCGTGATGTGTACATGTCCTTGTCCCGGTCGTAGTCGAACCGCCGTGTTAGGCCGAGCCCTTCTATAGTTGCGATTTGGTGACTGAGATGCTCGTTTGTGATGATCACAGGTCGTTTGAGCGACCAGTCGCGGTGCAGCCAGTCGAGTACTGCGCCGAGCACGACACGCTCGAATCCATCAGCCCAAGTGGATGGGCGAACCCAGAAGCTGACTGTTGCATCGACTGTCGAGAGTTCGGTGCCATCGTGTGAAGTTACCTCAGCCGTGAGGTACATGCGGTCATCATTGGGTATCAAGTAAACGCAACCAAGCGCCTCGGTCTCGGCTGCATTCATGACTGTGTAGGTGTAGCGAGATCCGTCTTGGTGAGCGCTGTACATTTTCTCGATATCTTGAAGATTGTCCTCTAGAGAGAAGTCCTCCGATGGATATGGCGGGTTTTGCTCCCAGTGGAAAAGGAATTCTCGGCTGGAGATGACAGCGTCGTAGTCGAGAGCTACATCCGACGGCATGAGAGGACGAACAATAAATCCATCCCCGGTAAATCCAGGTGCGGGCTCAATACCCAGTTCTCGAAAACCCACGTCGACATCCTTGCATAATGCGTGTAGCGAAAAGGATCAGCTCCTCGGCGACTCGCGAACCGGTAACGCCGAACTGTAGCTCCGGCTTATAGGGCGACTCTTCTATTTATTCAAATAAATGGCTAGCGTATTGGCATGCGAATTTTGGCTTCATTGTTTTTTATAGTTCTTGGAGTATTTGCCATGGTTTTCGGAGAAGCCGATGACTCTCCGGGCTTACAGGGAATCGGACTCATTGTAATTATTACAGTTGTGGTTTTAGCTTACCGAAGTTCGAAACGAAAATGAGCCATAAATTATTCGAGATGCCAGTAGCTGATGTCTACTTTCACTATGTGAATAAAGTTGAGCGAAAAGATCGTACAGAAGCAGAGTTGGTCAAAGTAATCTCTTGGCTAACGGGTTTTGATTCAAAGACTTTAAAAAATCACCTTAAAAAGCGGACCACATTCAAAGAATTTTTTAAGGCTGCCAAGATTCATCCAAATGCAAAACTGATCACTGGCTCTATCTGTGGTGTGAAGATTATAGAAATCCAAGATCCTTTGATGAGAAAGATTCGCTACATGGACAAGCTAGTAGATGAATTGGCCAAGGGTCGCTCGATGGAGAAGATCCTTCGATCTGGGCTGTAATACCGCTCTGCTTTAATTGTTGCATTAATGCTACATAGCATTTATACTATCATCTATGAGTCGTAACCAAGAAGAGCCACTATTTAACAGGATTGAAGTTGTTCGAAACGCAGCGCGAATTTCTCGAAATGACTTAGCTCAACTTACTGGCGTGCACTACCAAACTATTGGATATATCGAGCGGGGTGAATACAACCCGAGCCTGGCTCTGGCACTGAGGATTGCAAAAGCATTAAATGTTGAAGTATCGAAGATATTTTCAACCAAACCATTCAGAAAGGAATCCAAATAATGGCAAAGAAAGTAAGACAATTTTGGCCAATTGAAGGGGTAACTCGAAAAGAGGTCATTAAGTCACAAAACGATACTAAATTTAATTATTTTCGTACACGTACCTCCCGTCGATTAATGATTGCCCTCATGTCTGTTTTAACGGTTTGCGTTGCCCTTTCATCTGCCTTACCGGCAAAAGCCTCTTCTTATGTTGCAACGTTAGGCGGTTTACTGCTACTTGCTGGGTATCTACTAATTCGTACATCAGTAAGACATATCGCTGACTCGCCAGATGAATTATTAGATGAACGACAGATTGCTCTTCGCGATAGAAGTTATCTTCACTCCTATCGAATTATTTCAAGTGTCTTTGCTTTAATTTTAGTTGCTCTATTTATAAGAATTGATCTTTCTGAAACAAAACTTGATATAACAGATTGGTGGGGAACAGGAGCTTGGATTTCATTAATTCTATTAATGGCTGGGCTTCCATCAATGGTTGTTGCCTGGTTAGATAAAGGAGAAGATGAGATCTAAAAAGATTATTTATGAGTAATAATTTTAAATTTATGAGCACCTTTAATTTAGGAGATTTAGGCACTTCTTGAGCAAAATGCGCAAGTTCTCAGAAATTTCTAACTTTCATTAATTAGCAATTAAGCAAGGGATTGCGTTAGTGTGATCTAAGATAGAGTTTTATCATGATTGTCAACTTTAGAAATTGGTTAATTTAATGGACTCATCAAGCATTAAGTGGCTTACTCGAATTGTTTATTCGCAGACCTTTGAGTTAGGTATTGCGGCAATTATTTTCTTGAATGCGATTGCACTTGCTTTGCTAACTATTCCAGGAATTGATGATCAAACTAGGGATTCATTAGAGCGGTTTGACCAAATTGCATTATGGATTTTCGTGAGCGAGCTTATTGTTCGAATGATTTCATATGGCAGAAAGCCATGGAACTTCTTTAAAACTGGTTGGAATGTATTTGAT
>JACCDJ010348494.1_pt1 | contig 10661 bp, 5 predicted proteins | sample 7444481 | NCBI WGS metagenome assembly JACCDJ01 (sample SAMN15323435, study PRJNA562643) | freshwater metagenome | isolation source: river surface water | place: USA:Blue River Watershed | collected 2017-08-15 | reverse complement strand
TGAACCACTAGTCCCTGATGTACCACTTGTTCCACTAGAACCTGAAGTACCCGCTGTAGCTGAAGTTCCACTTGTTCCTGAAGAACCTGACGTTCCCGTAGTTCCTGATGAACCACTAGTTCCTGATGTACCACTTGAACCTGAAGTACCCGCTGTAGCTGAAGTTCCACTTGTTCCTGAAGAACCTGAAATACCACTTGTTCCTGATGAACCTGAACTCCCACTTGTTCCCGAAGAACCACTTAAACCTGATGTCCCACTTGTTCCTGAAGAACCGCTTGTTCCCGAAGAGCCACTTAAACCTGATGTCCCACTTGTTCCTGAAGAACCGCTTGTTCCATCAATACCTGAAGTTCCACTTGTTCCCGATGAACCTGAAGTTCCGTTAGTTCCTGATGAGCCACTTGTACCACTTGAACCTGAAGTTCCTGACGAACCTGAAGTTCCGCTAGTTCCTGATGAGCCACTTGTACCACTTGAACCTGAAGTTCCACTTGAACCAGATGTTCCGCTTGTTCCTGAAGTACCACCTGTAATGGTAACTGTTATTGCTCCTCCACCATCATCTGTTACTGAAGCTCCGTTGAATGTTATTCCTGTGACATTACTTACAGTTGTACTACCATCTCCAACTGTAAGAGGGCTACCCCCTCCAGATGTAAAACCTGTTACAATAACTGAATCACCTAAAGATGTTGTTAAAGTTAATTCACCTAACCCACTATTATATGTCCCACCTGTTATAGGTGCTGTAAATCCTGTTATTGTTATTGTACCACCAGTGTTATTAAATAAATCTAATTCCGAAGTACCTGAATAATAGGTTCCTCCTGTTATTTGAGTATCGGTACCATAAAAAATTCTCCAAGTAGCGTCATTACTTGTTGCACCACTAACACCTTCAATTGTTGAGCCTGTCCAAGCATTTATAAAATCTCTACCTGCCTGTGACCTAGCGTTTACAGTGGTATACGTATCGGTTTGAGTAATCGCCGAACTTCCTGTTAATCCCGTGATAGCACCCCATAAACTATCATAATTTGGTATTGTATATTGGTAGACAGTATTTGTTTCATAAACATAAACTTGCATACCAAGTCTCCTTCTACCTGATGAAATGTTATCGGAGTTAAGTGTAAGTGTTGTCCAAGTAAGTCCTGAGTTTGGTTGGACCGCAATTTGAATTGGTATTGTGTTTGCAGAAAGTTGTTGCAAACCATTACCACTGAAAGTGAGGTTTAAATTTTCTAAATAATAAACCTCTTGGTAACCTCCGACGTGATTAATAGAAAAACTAGTACCTTGGGTACTAGTCCTTGAAACCGACACTGGTGAGTTAACAATTGATAATGCTAACGGGTTTTGATATGGAAAGCTCATTTTATGGTTTTGTCTATAAATATTTTTAGTTTATAAGGCATCTATTTTTTTTTAAGATTTTGTATCACCTCTGAAATAAAGTGAACCTGTTAATGGTGTTATTGGTGGTAGTAAGAAGTTTGGTGATACCCACAATACTCTATAAGTGCCAGCAGGAATTGCCGCGCCAGATGTTACAGTAACATTTAACGATGTTAGTGCTGTAACAGTATTTACATCATTGTATACATCAGAACCACCTAATGTCGTACCAACATCAATTGTCATATTTGACATTGACCCGTTTACACCTGCCAAAGGAATCCAAATACTATAGAAATACTGAATATTAGGATTTACATTTGCAGTTGATACTTGAATAGTACCAAATGTGTAAATGTTTTGACTAACACCATTAATTATTTGTCCATTATAGTGTGATATAATTTGTTTTAATGTTGTTGGTAATTCGAAATTACCTAATCCACCAATAAAGGAAGGTTGGTGTGCATAAACATCTAAATCATTACTATAGTTACCTCCGGCGTTTGAAGGTGGCGAACCAACACTTTGCCAACTATACCAATCTACCGCGCCATTAACCAATGCATAATTTAATAAAGTTGTATCATCTGTAGAATCAAATGGTTCTGCAAAGACATAAGCGTAATATGGATTACTTGTCGGACTTGGAGTTTGTGTTGGGGTTTGTGTTAATGTAGGTGTTGGGGTAGATGTATTTGTTGGTGTAACAGTCGGAGTAGATGTATTTGTTGGTGTAACAGTCGGAGTTGCAGTATTACTTGGAGTTTGTGTTGGTGTAGAACCTAAAGTAGATGTTGGTGTAACGGTTGGTGTTTGTGTTGCAGTATTAGTTGGTGTAACAGTTGGTGTCGAACTATTCGTTGGTGTAGGAGTAGATGTTGGGGTTGACTGAGGCGTTGCCGATTGAGTAGGTGTGTTTGAAGGTGTGTTTGTAGGTGTTTGTGTTAATGTAGGTGTTGGAGTCGGTGTTGGTGTTAAATCAAAACAAACGACATACCCATTAATCATATCGTTTCTACTAATATTTGTAGCGTATGGTACTTCTGAAGTTGAGTCAATGTAGATATCAAATGGTCCTATGGCATTTGAACTTGCGGGTATTCTAACAATATAACAAGACGGTCCTGTGACTGTAATCTGTTTTTCAACCTCAGTATTACAACCAGTGGCGGTATTTACGCAAATTATAGTTTTTAACGACATATTTTTTTAATATAAATACATAGGTTTCCTTGTTTCAAAAATCGTTTTTACTAAGTTTTTTTGAAAAGAGGAAAATAATCCTTAAGATTATCAGTATTCATACATCTTATTCGACCGTAATACTATAATCACAAGACTCTGCACTCACAGATATAGTGTAGATACAAGATGAAATTTCTACAGAAATATCAAATCCACATCCAAATGTACAATCAATAATTTCAAACTTTTTACATCCCCTATTATCGATTAAAGTAACCATAACCGCAGGGGCATTATTGAATAAACTTGGTGGGTAAAAATTTGCCGCGGGAGGTATTAAACCTGTATTGGTTATCGTACCAATTAATGATTCATTATTTCCGTAAACATCAGAAACATAAACATATATTGGAGTTTCTCCTGTAACCGCTTCAATTCTTATCTGTGTCATTGTAGGCAAATAATATCGTAAACTATTAGTAACTCAACAGTAATTTCTTGGTCAGTTAGAGGACCTCCTTGAGTTGCCTGAATAGTAATTTGATTAGTTAATGGGTTAACTGTTACATTTGAAACCCCGTTAATACTTTCCAACATTGTAGTAATTGTGTTGTACCATAAATTATCACTTGGTACATCAACCAATGTTGTTCCTGTATAGAATGTTGTTGTTAAAATAGTGTTGAGTGGTTGAACTTGGACTTTAGCGGTATAGATTGCGGTGTTAAGCGAGCAATCCGTATTACCTGATGTTAAGTCGTTAAATCCTTCAACTAATATTTGATTGATACCTCGTTTGGTTGGTGAAACGATATTGAAGGTTTCTGAACCCATTGTATAACATTGGAGTGATACATACGTCGCATCACAATCGATAATCGTTTGTGCGGCATTTGAACAACCATTGGAGTCGGTTACAATCAATCCATAAGTACCTCCCGTTAAACCTGAAACCGTTATCTGTTGTGGGTTACCCGCAACATTATCAGACCAATCAAATGTAAATGGTGGAACTCCACTAGAAATAAATGCCGTAATTGTTCCTTCATTACCAGTTCCACAAGACGTACTATAAAGTGAAAACTGAACACTTGGTGTTGTTGTAATAGTGAAGGCTTTATATTGGGTACAACCTGATGCATCTGTAACACTTAAAACGTGTTGACCAGGTGCAACATTGTTAAATGTAACCGCAGTTAAAGGTGTATCAATAATTGTTTGGATACCGTCAATAGAATAATCATATGGACTTGTTCCACCTGATGATAAAACAATATCAATACTACCATATGGGTTACCACAAGTAGAACCAGATGTTTGTAAGGCAATTGTAAATTTATCTTGAGTTAGTATGGTAACATCTTGTGTAAATAAACAACCCGAACTATCTTGAACGAAGATTGTATAATCACCACCTGTTAAATCAGAATAGGTATACTGTGTAAAGTCAGATGATTGTGATGTGGTATTACCTTGGTCATCAACTAATGTGTATGTATAGGGTGAGGTCCCACCCAACAAACTAACCAAGATTAATCCGTTGTTAGAATTACAATAAGAGTTTTGTGTTGATACATTAACGGACTGAATGCCGTTCGGGCTTGTTAAAGTCGTTTCTTGTGTGAATGAACAAAGACCCGCATCTGTAACAGTAAATCCATAGTTACCGCTACTTAAATTATCTAATGTATATGTCTGACCATAACTAATTTCTTGAGCCCCCGTAGACGCTGAATAATAGTATGGTGCGGTTCCACCAGTAATTGTTAAGGTTAATGAACCATTGGCATTGAAGCAACTCGGGGTTGTTGCAGAAAAGGAACCAAAACCAACAGGTTCAACTCTAGTGATATTCGCCTGTTTAGTTAAACTACACCCGTTGTAGTCTGTAACCGTAACTGAATAAACACCTTCTGTTAATCCTGTTATACTGTCTGTAGTTTGACCATTACTCCATAAGTAAGAATAGGGTCCTGTACCCGTTTGTCCTGTAACATAAATCTTACCTATATTATTCTGACCACAAGCAGCATTTGGTACCACGTAAAGACCATAATCGTATGTAACCGAACTTTCAATTATGAAGTCTGAACTTCTACAAGTACAACCACCCAAGTCAACAGCTTCTAAGTAATAAGTTCCCGCAGATAAACTTGAGAACACTACCGTGTTTGTATTGACTGTTTGAGCAGCAACAAAATCGTCATCAGTTGTGTACAAATAATAATTAACTGAAGAATAGACACTTGAGCAAGTACCCGTCACCGCTCCGTTGTCTGAACCACAAGTTGTTGATTGTACCCCTGTGACTGTTGTACAACATCCTGAAGATATAGGGATGTTGATATAAAATTCATTATTTATTGGCAATGTAGAGTCGTTTGCTCTAACCAAGTAGTTTCCTGCCGCAAGTCCTGTCTTGTAATCTCCAAGACCTAAATTAGGGCTATACCAATCAAAGGTATAAGGTGGAACTCCCCCTGTTCCAAATATCTGAACAGTACCCGTTCCATTATCACAAGCGCCAGTTACCGACAAATAATAGTTAAATGCCCCACCATTACCAAAAGGTCCTGATGGTGTAACACTCGGAGTGATTGATGGAGTCGGAGTTAGTGTTTGTGTTGATGTAATAGTAACTGTTGGACTTATTGTTGGGGTGACTGTAGGTGTGGGTGTTATTGTTGGAGTGACTGTAGGTGTTGGGGTGGGTGTGGCGGCACAAGGATTATAAGTTTCACAATCAGCACAACTTGAGAAGTATGAATAAGGTGGGATTGGAATTGTTGATGTGTACGCATATACCGGTGCAGTATCAATATAAATTGTAGAACCAGTATACCCTGTAATTATTTGGACACATCCCGAAAAAGTTCCACCCGTACCATTATATGTTAAATACCCAAATCTACCATCAACCCATTCGTCAGAAAGTTCTATATCACCACGTCTGAAACTGATAGTACTACCATCACAACAAGCGGAAAATGTATAGTAAAGATTGTCAGGGTACATCCCATCATTTACCGCGGGACAACCATCTGATGTATTACACGCCCCACCAATACTCGACCCGTCTGGCGTTAAAAATGTTTGTTTTGGTGTAGAACCACCATTTATAAAATAATAATAACAAGCCCCGTCACCACTGTATATCACGTAACTTTGGTTGACGGTCCAAGTTGCAGTATTATCAATTTCAAATACTTTTGTAATTGTTGGCCCCCCACCTGTAAAACAGTTCCTAAAAAATGCGTTTACTAATGCCATTAGTTACAATTGATACTTAAGTTTATGCAGACATTTAATTCTACCGAGTCTTGTAAATCCTGAGTAGCACAACTCAGATTTGTTATTGTCAACTTATTACCGTTTAGGGTATAAGTAAAACCATATTGGAATAATTTGTATAAATTATCTATCAAGGTTGTTCTCCACATAAAGTTTGTCGGTGCATCGTTGATTCCATAACCCTGATAGAAGTATTGATTAATAATTACCTGTCCCCCAATTTTTAACTCCAAATACCACTGAGAATTAATTGAGTTCTGAACACATTGTGTCAAACTTAAACCAGACTCGGTTAAGAAATTATTAACCCTATTATTCAATATTGATGTGAAACTTGAAACATTAACATCACCATTTAACCAAGGGTAAATAAAGAAGTCCACATACTCCGTATTACAATCGTAATCGAAAATGTTTGTTGTAATGAAACAAGGTTCAGCCGGAACAGGAATGATTTGACAACCCCTTTGTCTTCTATAAACATATTTCTGTCTGTGGAAGATAGAGTTTTCTAATCTTGTTCCTGAATTCCAAATTGTTGTGGCAGGTATCATATTTTCAATCAACTTCATCCAATATGGACCCAACGAGTTTACGTATTCAATAAGTTTCTGATACGTGTATTTGTTGTTAGGTAATCCAACTGTCTGTTCTGATTGAAGGTATTTCCAAAATATAGACTGTAATGTTAAATACCCACCAGTTTTTCCGTCGGTAGAATACATCCTATTACGAGTGTTAATCATATTCTGCCAAAAAGTCTGAGCAAACTCGAAGAATGTCTTGGTCTGAGGTTGGGGGTCAATAAACGTATCATCAACACCATATGGGAATATGAAATCGGCAGTAAATCCTGATGATGGAATTGGATAGTCGTATTTGTTTGACTGGTCCCAAACATCGTAAGTAAAACCTTGTCCAACGTTTAAGAATATGTCAACGTTTTTAACATTAAGAACTAGCTTATCGTTATCAGTATAGTAATATGAATTAAAACCACCTTCAACCGAAACTCTTAACTTATTGTCATCATCTAACCAAGATTTTTTATTATCAACAACTTTAACAATTTTGAACCCCTCTTTCATATATGGGAACTGCTCAAATCTTTGGAGATATATTCCACCATAACTGAAAGGTTGTAGTTGTGTTTGGATATTGGTGTTGTCCCCCGTAAATGTTAAACCATTTAATTGTAATTCGTTAGGACTTCTGTGTTGTGGAGTTTGTTCATACCAACCAGCACCTTCTTGGAAGAATGTTGAGTTTGTCCCCAATCCTGGTGTTGGTGCTTTTGGCCATCCAAAAATATCTACAGGATAGTCATCCCTCAATATTGTCACATCATCATATTGTGTATTTGTTGTGTAGGCACTATACAAAACACCTTTCAATTTATAAGTGTTTGCACTATCTAAACTTGGCACTGTGTTAACATATGTCCCACCTGATAACTGAGCAAATTGTGTATTAAACTTCGCCATATCAATTCTTTGGTCAGCCAAGTAAACGTGTTCATTATAATCAATCAAAGCATCAGGAGCGCCAATTAATCTTAATAAGAATTCTACGGACCTTCTTGTTCCTTTAGATTTGAATAGGTATGCAGAATTTAAAATAAGGTTTCTATAAAACTGATAGTTTAACTCTGTTGGCGTTAATGACGCAGCATAACCAGGGTATTCACTTATACCTGTATTACCAAATACAGAATCTAAAAAGTTTTCATTTGTAATTGGTGAGAAATTATTAGACCATCCTAAAGTTTTTGACAAGTTTACCAATAACTGTGATGGGATATCGTTTTGAGGAACATAATTAACATTATTCATAAATGCCAACGCATCAATGAATTGTTTTATTTGGTCAAAACTTCTACCATATAGTTGTAAAACTTTTTCAACTTTATGGTCCATAGTATCAAATTCTTTAATTGAATCCGTAACTAAAAATCTTGATATTAAGTTTGTTTTGAACGAATCCAAATACTCAGCCATATCAGCCAACTTGGCAAGATAAGTATCAAAAGATGCTGACCTAATGTCTAAGTTCCAAGGACCATCTTTTGGCCAAGTAACCGTGTCGTAAGCAGTATAAAACTGACCTGCATCGTTCTGTCTTGGGACTTGGAAATTTGCAGTGTATGGTGGTTGGATTTGTCTATTAAGTAAGAATTTTTCAATTTCATCAAAATTCTCTAAAAATACTTTGTCCGTAACATAATCATTTAACTTAACAAGGTAGTCGTCATATATTGTTGTTGCGGTTCCAAATGGTTGTCCTGAAACAATCAATTGAATCTGCCCTGAATTTAAACTTTGTGCGGGTGTAAAACCGATTACTTGATAGTCGATTCCCGAGAATGTTAAAGCATAATTCAAATATGACTTTGTCATATCTCGATATTCTGACGCAATAATTTCACGAGCAGCTAAATTTGTAGTCGCACTTACGGAAAAATCTATTATAAAAGGATTATTAATTCTTTCAACAGGAATTTTAAATATTGTTTCATCTTCAACTGAATCATAAACAATATTTGTCGCGGTAGCGCCAGTTGTAAAGTCTGTCATTAGATTATAGACATCTAATGAAGCAGGAAAAAAATTAATTATCTTTTGGATTGATACTGAAAATCTTTTAGCCAAAGAACCATACAACGAAAAATTTAATACTTGTGATACATCATAGTTAGGATATACTCTAAATTGTGTTGCTTGTATTCTTCTACTCTCATTTAAATCATTAATATCTAAACCTTCCAAATTTATTGGTTCGGAAAAAGTCCCGATTGAAAAGGTTCTGTTAACTTTTTCGGTTACACTTGTTGTAAAGTCAAAAACAGCTGAGGTAAGACCTCCCCCATCAACAACTTGGAATCCAACAATGTTGTCAAAAGCTCCAGTTCCATTTCCTGGCCTTGGTGGGTAAAAAAATTTGTTGCTGTTAATTGCCATTATCCTGTAATCGTCGTGAAGTTTTTAGTGAAATCAATGTTATTACCTCTATCTTGACGAACTTCATATAACAACGCATTAAATTGGTCACGAATTTCAAACAAGTTGTATTGTTTGTAAATGTTGTTTTGACTATCATACATTGTGTATACACCGTCATCAATAGATTTGGTTTGGTTACCGTAAAGGGCAATTGCAAGTGATGAGATATCGTATTCAACAATATCAATTTCAACTGTCACAGGGTTGAAGTAGGTATTTGTAATAATGATACCTTGTCCTGGCTGTCCAATAAATGGTGTTGCGTTAGGTTTATTTGTCGGTGATGAAGATGGTGTTACTGTTAGGAATAATAAATTTGTTACCCCATCAACATATCTATATCTAACCGCCTTTTGAGTTGTGTTTATTTGATTTGTAACCACAGGTTCACAATAAAAACAAGATGTAACAATCCTAAAAAAGTTTGGTATTTTAGAACCATCAGCATTCAAATACTCAATTCTAAAACCTATAAGACCTTGTGGTACAAATTTATTTCTATATTGTGAAGGCACATTATTTAGGTCTACAATAATACCTTTTACGTTAGGTAACGCACTAAGAACACCACAGTCAGTAATTGTGGTTCTAATTTGTGCGGGTCTAATCATCAAAGTGTAGATTCCTATATCAGTAAATTCATCTGCAGGTAATGTTAGGTTGTATAAACCTCCCAAAATCTCAACGTTAGCGTTTCCACCTGTCTGTTCGTTATTGAAGTATGGTCTCAATATTGAAGGTGCGTCAAGGGTCTTGAGAACAAAATCCTCAGTCTCATCTCTCGATGGCGTGTAATTTAAGATTATCTCAACATCTTCGGGTGAGACATCTGCCGGTCTAATCGTTCCGTATGTTCCAATTGCCATTTTTTAGTTCTTATTTTAATAAATAGTTTATGCCTTTTTTTCTATGACAAAATATCCATATCCATAGTTAATCATATCACTTAAATTGTCTACCTCACCAATTCTTCTAACAGGTTCATAGGCAGCAATCTTACCTCGTTCAACATACACATCTGTTGTTATTTGTGGTTGGTCAACAGATTTCATAAGTAACGGGTTCTTTATAATTGGTACCGCAGTGATATTATCCTCCGTAAAACCACTACTATTTTCAAAGTATATTGTTTGTCCATCAACATAATCATAGTAATCAACACCATTTACTGTGTATGCTGTATAAACAGGATTCATTTGAGTTATCGCCCCAATAATAGCCCCTTTTTGAATTACAGGGACCCCAACCATATATTGAACGTTTCCGTATTGTTCCAACATTTTTAATTGTGATGTTGTGTTACCAGAAACAACAAAAGGAACTTGTTCGTATGATTTTGTCTCTTGAGCCTCAATTGTGTTAATTGCGTCACCACTAAAAATGTAATCATAACTAACAGGTGTCGCGGACCAGCTACCACCTAATGGTTGGAAAAATGCTTTACCAAGTGGGTTGTAAATAACCGTATTTGAGAAAGGAACCTTAACATCTTTTTTAACAGTATTAACCCCAAATGGATTAGTCTGTTTCATCGTTATGGTATAACCAGAAGAGAACAAAGGATATGTGTGTTGAATCGTTCCTCCATTAAAATTTTCAATCGGGCTGTTATCCCCCCAATCAATAGTGTATTGAGAAAATTCCAAGAACTTTTTCAAATCTGATGAGGTGTTATAAACAGTAAACAAATATGGGTTTGCAGTGGTCGATGAGAATACAAAGTTTGTTGTCACATCTGATTGAAAAGCCGCACCATCAAAAGGACTGTAATACCCCATTTCA
>JACCDJ011204282.1_pt1 | contig 10666 bp, 11 predicted proteins | sample 7444481 | NCBI WGS metagenome assembly JACCDJ01 (sample SAMN15323435, study PRJNA562643) | freshwater metagenome | isolation source: river surface water | place: USA:Blue River Watershed | collected 2017-08-15 | reverse complement strand
TTTTGAGCAACTGCTTCGTGAGGATCCGATGGTTGATCAGCAATTTAAAGAGCATCAGCAGCTGATGGCATTTATGCAAGCCTATGGCGAGCGCCAGCGTTTGCAGCATGCCATGAACCTGATCCATGAGCAAATAGATGTTAATGCGCTTAAAAATGAATTGATGCCATTTTCTACCAAGGTGGTGCAGTTATGGAGAGCTTATCGTAATTATGCTGCCATCGCCGCCGCTGCGGCCATTGTTACGGTATTCAGTACCCTGATCTTTTCAGGCCATCTTTTCGAAAACAATGCTTCTTACAGTGCGCTTCGTCGCGAAATAAATAAAATCAAGCGTTCGCAGAACGATTTAGTTAAAGACATCAAAGGAAAAGCCAAAGGTCCTTTAAATCCTGGTGAATTTGGTGGTACCGGCTTTGCGCTTTCTTCCAATGGTTACATCGCCACCAATTACCATGTGGTTAAAGGAGCCGATTCACTTTACATTCAAAATTCCGAGGGAGATACCTACAAAGTGAAAACTGTTTACCTCGATCCTGCTTATGATATCGCAGTATTGCAAATTGTAGATCCTGAGTTTCAAAGCCTTGGAAAGTTGCCTTATACCTTTAAAAAATCGAATGCCGATTTAGGGGAAGATGTTTTCACCATTGGTTTCCCAAGAGAAGAACCGGTTTATGGTAAAGGTTACCTGAGTTCAAATACTGGTTTCGACGGCGATACGGTAGCTTATCAGGTTTCTATTCCGGTAAACCCGGGAAATAGCGGCGGACCGCTCTTAGACAATCGTGGTAATGTTATCGGAATCATCAGTGGTAAACAAGACCGAACAGACGGAGCTGCATTTGCCATTAAATCTACTTATTTGCTGGAGTCAATCAACGAGATTCCGGAAAAGGATTTAGATAGAAACTTGATTTTAAACAAGAAAAACACCCTTTCTAATCTGGCCCGTAAAGAGCAGATTAAAAAGATACAGGATTATGTTTTTATGATCAGGGTTTATTAATAGAGATAACTGGTAATAATAAAAAAAAGCCTCTCCGATCATTTTCGAAGAGGCTTTTTTTATGGAGCCAATCTTACTATTTTCCAGTTGTTCTTATCTGCCTTGCGGTAAACAATTCGGTCGTGCAGACGGCTCGATCGGCCTTGCCAAAATTCAATTACTTGCGGCTTAACCAGGTATCCACCCCAAAAAGAGGGTTTTGGTATTTCCTGATCCGCATATTTCTTTTCCAGCTCTTTCCAGTTCTTTTCAAGTAAACTGCGATCTTCTATTACCTGACTCTGTGGAGAGGCCAGGGCCCCAATCTGACTTTCTTTCGGTCGCGATTGGAAGTATTTTTCGGAGGTTTCTTTGCTCACTTTTTCAATAGTGCCTTCAATTCTTACCTGACGTTCCAGTTCTGGCCAGAAGAATACCAGTGCTACTACGGGGTTTTTAGCCAATTCCTTGCCTTTTCTGCTAAGGTAATTGGTGTAAAAAACGAAACCATCCTGGTTAAAGCCTTTGAGTAACACAATTCTGGCTGCTGGTTTTCCGTCGGTGCTGGCGGTAGCCAAAGTCATGGCATTGGGCTCGTAAATGCCCGATTTTAAAGCTTCATCAAACCAATGATCAAATTGCTCGATGGGATTGCTTTTTACGTCTGTTTCCGAAAGTTTTTCTGCACGGTAATCTTTGCGCAGGTTTTCGAGTGTTGCCTTATCAGTTTTCATATATCTCTACAAACTTAACAAAAGCACCGGCTTTTGGCGTTGATTTTGATTACAGATTATTTAGTTTTGATTAATTAACTGTTTATATGAGCACCATCAATCAACATATACAGCCAGGTAGTTTGCTCATTTCTGAGCCATTTATGCCAGATCCTAATTTTAAACGCTCGGTGGTGCTGCTTACCGAACATGGGGAGGAGGGTTCAGTAGGTTATATTTTAAACCAAAAGAGCAATCTCTACCTCAAAGATCTTATACAAGATTGCTGGGAATCAGAATTACCCATTTATTTTGGTGGTCCGGTGGCAACCGATACCCTTCATTTCATCCATAGGGCCTATGATCGGATGCAAAGTGGAACACAAATAGCAGATGGGGTGTATTGGGGAGGCAATTTTGAAACACTGAAACTATTGGTCAATCACCAACAAATACAGCCCGAGGAAGTAAAGTTTTTTGTTGGATATGCCGGCTGGGAATCTGAACAACTGTCAGATGAGCTTCTAGATAAATCCTGGATACTGACGAATAAATACCAGCATTCTTTGCCTTTTGAAACAGAGGTAGATGAATTGTGGAAGGAAGTGGTGTTGGCATTAGGGCCCAATTTCGCCCATCTAGCCAATTTTCCTGAAAACCCGATGTGGAACTAAGACGGATCTAAATCTTTTGCGCTTTCCTCGATTTTTTTGCGGAGCTCTTCTTTGTACTGGATAAGTTTGGCTGCGATATTTTCATCTGAGGTACCTAAGATTTGTGCAGCCAAGAGACCAGCATTTTTAGCAGCATTAAGGGCTACTGTAGCTACCGGTATGCCATTGGGCATTTGTAAAATGGATAGGATAGAATCCCAGCCATCTAAAGAGTTACTTGATTTCACCGGCACCCCAATCACTGGCAAATGAGTGATAGAAGCAACCATCCCCGGTAAGTGAGCAGCACCGCCGGCACCGGCAATAATTACTTTTAATCCTCTTTTAGAAGCACTTTCGGCATAGTCGAACATGCGTTTTGGAGTTCGGTGGGCAGAAACCACATTGATTTCAAATGCCACACCCAAGTCTTTAAGTATATCTGCTGCCTCCTGCATAACCGGAAGGTCAGATTTACTGCCCATAATGATGCCTACTTTTGCCATTTTATGCTTTTACTTTTAATAATTGTTGTACTGTTCTTGCCTTTTCAATTGCCGAAGTCCTGTCTTCATCTAAAATAGTCACATGTCCCATCTTGCGGAAGGGTTTAGTGAATTTTTTTCCATATAGATGAACATAGGTGCCACTTAGTTTTAAAACCTGTTCCAGTCCCTCGTAAATGGCAAGCCCTTCATAAGCGTCTTCGCCCAATATATTAACCATCACGGCATGTTGCAGCGATTGTGTATCGCCCAAAGGTAAATTGAAAACGGCTCTTAAGTGCTGTTCAAACTGAGAGGTGTAATTACCTTCTATGCTGTGATGCCCGCTGTTGTGCGGTCGAGGAGCCAATTCATTTACCAATAACCTGCCGTCTTTTGTTAAAAACATCTCTACCGCCAAAACGCCCACCATTTGGAGGTTTTCAGCTATTTTGATGGCCAAATCATCGGCTTGTTTTAAAATGCCTTCGGGTAATTCTGATGGAGAGATTAAAAATTCGACCAAATTGAGATGTGGGTTGAAATCCATCTCTACCAAAGGAAAAGTTTTGACCTGCCCAGATTCATTCCTTGCAACCATCACGGCCACTTCCTTTTTAAAGTCTACCCATTCCTCTACCAGGCTCGGAGCTTCAAATGCATCCTCAAAATCACTTTCAGAATGGATTTTATACACACCTTTGCCATCGTAGCCATCTCTTCTAAGTTTTTGAATGTAGGGGAATGGAATAGTTGTTTTCTGTAACTCTTCTTTTTTGTTGATCAGCTCGAATGGGGCTGTGGGAATATCGTTCTCTTTAAAAAACTGTTTTTGTGTGCCTTTATCCTGGATCAATCTGATCACTCTGGATGGGGGGTAAACTTTTACACCTTCCTTTTCCAGTTTTTCCAGTGCATCAACATTTACCTTCTCAATTTCGATGGTGAGGTGGGTGGCGTTTTTCCCGAATTGATAAACAGTGTTGTAATCTCCCAGCGAACCTTGTTTAAACTCATGAACCAGTTCCTTGCAGGGTGCATCGGCATCCGGATCCAACACTCGACAAGAAATATTCAGGTTAATGGCTTCCTGGATGAGCATACGGCCCAATTGGCCGCCTCCCAGTATGCTAAGTTTAAGATCGCCTTTCATTGATCTTTCAAATTTAAGCAAATTGATTGGAATGGCAATTTGGAGGTGTGCTAGAGCTGTGGAAAAGTTTTGTAAGCTCCACACAGGTAAATATTCTAATTTTAGATGTTTTTGGTTCCCGATAAAACGGGATGAAAAGGGAATCCGGTGTAACTCCGGAACTGTCCCGCAGCTGTAAGCTCCAAAACCAATGTCCATTTTTCTAGTCACTTTCCTTTAATGGATGGGAAGACCGGGCCTTGGGGAGTAAGTCAGAAGACCTGCCAATTACAATAAATTCATAGCTTTCGGGGATTGAAGCTTGGATGAATTACCATTTGTGTATTTCATTTAAACACCTTCTTAACTGTTTGCTGTGAGCAAAACTCACAACAACATGAACAAAAACACATTCAAATTGTGGGCAGGCCTGGGGCTTGCGCACCTGGCATTTGCTCAAAATGCCTTCTCTCAAGAGAAAATCAATCAATTAAGTGAAGTGGTGGTTACTGCCAGCCGATCGCCACGTAAACAATCGGAAACCGGAAAGGTCGTTCGCGTCATTAGCAGTGCCCAATTAGCACAAAGTCAGGGCAGGACCCTTCCTGAATTGCTCAATAACATTGCCGGTTTAACCATTGGAGGAAATGGAAATAATCCCGGTGATATCAAAGCCGTTTATTTGAGGGGTGCAGGAGCAGGCAATACGCTCATTTTAGTTGATGGCGTGGCAGTAAATGATGCTTCCAGTATCTCTGGAGAATACGATATTTCAGCCATTCCCATCGATCAAATTGAACGGATTGAAATTTTGAAAGGGGGAAATTCTACGCTTTATGGTTCTGATGCGGTGGCCGGTGTGATCAATATCATCACTAAAAAAGGTATCGATGAATGGAAATCCAATATAATCCTAAGCGGAGGTTCTTATGGTACTTCTCGTCAGGCTTTTGCGCTAAATGGGGCTCTTGGAGCAGCTAAAATTGCTTTGAATGCTTCACATCAGTACAGCGATGGTTTTTCAAGTGCAAGATCTAGCAATCCGGATGCAGAATTTGAAAGTGACGCTTTTCGTCAGCAAGGATTGAGCTTCAATGTGCAGCGCCAAGTGAACCAACGACTTCGATTGAACGCGAACCTGCAAACCAATTTAAATCGAGCTGATCTGGATGATGGGGCATTTGTTGATGGGCTCGATAATAACTACCAGAAAAAGTCGTATTTACTTGGCTTGGGTGGTAAATACATCGCAGGCGATGCGGTGATTGATTTTAATTTCAGTCGGAATAGGGTAGATAACGAATTTGTGGCCTATGGTGCCCTTACTCATAATGTAGGTGAAATCACCAATCTCGAAACCACTCTTTCTTATCCTTTAGCGCCTTTTGCGGATCTCATTTCCGGTCTGAGTTATAAAGATGCTGCTACCGTTCAGAAATCGCCTTATGGAAACCTGGATGCGGATAATCAAATTACCAGTTTGTTCTCCTCATTCTTCTTTAAATTCAATGATCGTTTTAGAACGGAGCTGGGCGGTCGTGTCAATCAACACAATGTTTACGGTACCAATTTTACCTATACCCTTAATCCTTCTTATTTGATTGCCGGAAATTATAAGCTCTTCCTCAATCTTTCATCGGCTTATAAAGTACCATCTCTATATCAACTCTTTTCGCCTTATGGAAATTTGGAATTAAAGCCAGAAAGCACCCGTACCTTCGAATTAGGTGCCGATATGGATCTCATTCCTGGTCTTTTTCGCATGAATTTGGCTTATTTCAATAGAGATATTCAAGATGTGATTGATTTCGGGATGAATTCAAATAATGAATTCAGATACCTGAATCAGTTTAGCCAAAAAGATAGAGGTTTTGAATTGGAAGCTTTTTATCAGTTGAATGCTAAATGGAGGGTAGATGCATTTTATGCTTTTGTCACTGGCAGTCAATTAGGTTCCATGGGTGAGCTAAACAATCTTTTCCGCAGGCCTAAACACAGTTCAGGTATCAATCTAAATGGTAAACTGAATGATAAGCTCACAATTGCATTCATTTACAAATGGGTGGGCAGCCGTCAGGATCGTTATTACGATGCTGATTTAAACGATTCTCAAACTGTGGATTTAGTAGCTTATCATCTTTTGGATGCTTACTTGCAATATCAACCAAAAAAGAATCTCAGCTTCTTCGCCGACATCAAAAATATATTGAATGTGGACTATGTTGACTTTTCAGGTTACACCACCAAAAGATTTAATTTCAATGCGGGTTTGAAATTTGACATCAAATAAACTCAAAGTAAACTAGCAAAAAAAAGCCTTTCTGAATCCAGAAAGGCTCTTTTATAAATATGGTTATTATGAATTTATTTAGCTAGGCCTGGATAGCGTTGCTTTAATAAATAGAAACTGCCAAAAAGTAAAGTGCCGTAGATCAGGTTACCAGCCAGCATGTTGTTCAGGAAAGGCAGAGCTGCTACATACGAAGCGATGATTCCCGAAAGATTATGTGGATACATACTTACCGGATAAAACAAAGCAAAATTTGTGATCAAGTAAAAAACAACAGCGCCTGCAATACCGCTTAAAATTAAGTTGGGTAGGTTCTGACGTTTGTTCACCAATATGCCGCATACCACCATGGCAATAAACCCGCTGTAAACCACCGCATCAAATCCATTACCAATGAAAAGATCGGAAAGCGCCATGGCTGCCAAAGGCATCAACATGGCAATTCTCTTATCGTTAAATTGGGCTCCTGCGAAAATGGCAAGCGCACCTACCGCGGTGAAATTCCAAATGTGAGGGATGAATAAAGGTAGGGCTCGGGTAGCGGCAGCAGCCATTACCATTAGGCTTAAAACCAAGAATCGGGGAGATTTAATACTGTTGATCATGTTTCAAAAATAAGATTTTTTTTGTTTCGTTAAAATTTAAAAGAGATGGAATTATATAGTTAGAAATTGATGTTTATCAGATTTTTCTGTAGTTCAAAATAGGTGTTATAAATTATTATAAGTCATTGTAATAGAGTAGTTTAAAATTATTTAATTAAACTATTTGTTATGGTTCATTTCTTTGATAAGCGGCATTAAAATCATCACGCATTTCTTTAAATCTCTGTACTGCACTTGTAAGGAACGTCTCGTCTAATAATTGAAACACGCCATTTACTCCTTCAGTCACATCCAATTCACTCAGTTTGTAGGTTTGTTCAAAAGCGCCTTTCTCCAGCTTGATCAAATATTTCTGATTCATGGAGAAGATGGTAATCTTGCAATCAGGATGGGGCAGTTCAGCAATCGTTCTCATATCACTTTTCTTGATGGATTAAATTTAAACTGGCAAGCGGGTTGATGCCACCCAAACTCCCAATGGTTTTGAGGATCTTAAATCGGGCAAAAAGTTCTTCACTATACCAATCTTCTTTTCGTGTTTTACGGATCACCTCGGCATGTTCTCTCGATTTGTAGGCGAAATTCTTCACTTCATCCAAACTTTCCCAAACCGAAAAGGTGGCCTGGAGATAAAATGGAGCTTCACCTATACCAACAGAATAGAGATAGCCCGGTGCTGTGCTCATCATTTCGGCTACATTACCCACATTAGCCCAAAAAGATCTCAATTTAGTCCAGCGAATTTGTGCCCTGGTCAATATTGCCACCGGACCTGGGTAATCTTGGTCATTTGCAGGGTTTTTGAAGGGGTCCTGGCCACTCCACAATCCATGACTACTCAAAGGTTCACACAAAACACTCCATTGCTCCATTCCGAAAAAACGCCACCATCGGGTCACAAAAGAGCTTTGGTAAAACTCCTGAAAGTCAGCTTCATTTTCCCATACTGCCATTAATCCCCACTGTTGCAAATCTGGATTTAAATCGAAAGTGCCATTTTTTCCGCAACCCATCAGTTTCCAAAACCGACATTTCTCATTGAAAAAAAGCGGTACACGATGAATGGCCATCGCCAAAAATGCAAATGGGATGGCTCGTTTACGGTAGCGGATTAAACTCAGGGAAACAATCATGATTAATTCTCCCAAAAATAGGCTATGAATGCTTTGTTACCGCCTAAATTCTTTCCACAATAGCAGAAATAAGTCACATTGTCTAATAAAATACCAGTAATCCAGCTAGCTTCTTATTTTTGTAAGACCATGGCAGAAGATTTAACCATCGTTAAAGGCGATAAAACCACCCAATACCAGTCCCTACTTCCACAAATTGCAGCTTTGCTGGAAGGGGAAGATGACTTAATTGCCAATTTGGGCAATGTTTGCGCAGCGCTTAAAACCCAGTTTGGCTTTTTTTGGGTTGGTTTTTATTGGGTAAAAAATGATGAATTAGTTTTAGGACCTTTCCAGGGGCCGGTAGCTTGTACCCGTATCAAAAAAGGCAAAGGTGTTTGTGGTCAGGCTTGGGAAAAAGAAAGCACGCTTATTGTTCCTGATGTGGAGGCATTCCCCGGACACATTGCCTGTAGTTCGCTTTCTAAATCTGAAATCGTGCTTCCTGTCTTTAAAAACGGACAAGTATGCGGCGTATTAGATGTAGATAGTGAGTTTTTAAATCATTTTGATGAAACCGATGCTCAATACCTCGAGAAAATCCTTCATTTGATCCCATTGGGCAATTAATTCATCAAAAATCAGTTAAATAGAAAAAATCAAAAACATGAAAAAATATTCATTCTTAGTAATGTGTTTCTTGCTGGCATTTACAGCCAAAACAAATGCACAAACGACCAACACAGAAGCTCCTGTTTCACGCTTCAAAAACAAATTAGATTCAGCCAGTTATGCCATGGGAGTGAGTATTGCTCAGGATTTGAAATCAAGATCTATCAAAGAGCTCAATTACACGGTTTTGGTTCAAGCCATGCAAGAAGTACTGAGTGGTGCCAGTCCAGCTTTGGACATGAAGCAATGTCAGGATGCCATCATGAGCTATTTCTCACAAGAGAAAAAGAAAGCTTCTGAGCCATTAAAAGCTGCTGCCCTCCGCTTTATGGAGGAAAATAAAAAACGAAAAGGTGTTTTTGTGACGCCTTCTGGCTTGCAATATGAGATTTTAAGAGCCACCAAAGCCCCTCAGCCCAAAGAAACCGAACAAGTAACGGTACACTACAAGGGTACTTTGATTGATGGTAAACAGTTTGACAGTTCTTACGAGCGCAATGAGCCTGCCAAATTTCAACTCAATCAAGTGATCAAGGGTTGGACAGAAGGCGTTCAATTAATGACAGTGGGTTCAAAATACCGTTTTTATATTCCTTATGAATTAGCCTATGGGGAAAATGGTGCAGGTGCGGATATACCTCCATTCAGTGTATTGATTTTTGAGATCGAATTATTAAAAATAGGCCAATAAGTCATCTAAAATGAAGTTTAACGAGACTATTGATTTTGTACAAGCCGCAGATGCGGCAGATTCGCTCAGGTCATTTCGTGATCAATTCCTGATACCGCAAAATGCCGGTCAGGAAATTGTTTATTTGTGCGGTAATTCGCTTGGCCTGCAACCCAAATCTGCCAGTCAATACCTTGATCAGTTATTAGGACAATGGCAAAATTTAGCGGTAGAGGGATGGTTTGAAGGTGAAACGCCCTGGATGACTTATCACAAGGAATTACAAAAGTTATTGGCTCCAATTATGGGAGCAAAGCCAGAAGAAGTGATTCCGATGAACAGTTTGACGGTCAATTTGCACCTGATGATGGTGAGCTTTTACCGACCAAATGGCAGAAGGAATAAAATATTGATGGAAGGAGGGGCTTTCCCTTCGGATCAGTATGCAGTGGAAAGCCATTTACGAGCATTAGGGATCGATCCTGAGGAAGCAATAATCGAAATCCAGCCCAGGGAAGGAGAGGAACTCCTCAAAACGGAAGATATTTTAGCAGTGATCAATCAGCATGCCGATGAATTGGCCTTGGTGCTTTTTGGAGGGATCAATTACTACACCGGACAGTTTTTCGATTTAGCCGCAATTACCCGTGCCGGACAGGCCGTTGGCGCCAAAGTAGGTTTCGATTTGGCACACGCTGCTGGGAACGTTTCATTGTTTTTGCACGATTGGGGCGTAGATTTTGCCTGCTGGTGTTCATACAAATACATGAACAGCAGTCCGGGTGGAATTAGTGGCGTTTTCGTTCATGAAAAACATTTCAATGATCCTGCCATGCAACGTTTTGCAGGTTGGTGGGGTTACCAGGAGTCAACCCGTTTTAAAATGCAGAAAGGTTTTGTGCCTGAAAAGGGTGCAGAGGGCTGGTTGTTGAGCTGTAGTCCCATGGCTTTATTAGCTATACATAAAGCTTCGCTTGAAATTTTTCATGCAGCGGGCGGAATGCCTGCACTGAGGAAAAAAAGTGAGCAAATGACCGCCTATTTAGCTTTCTGGATCCAAAAAGTAAATGAAGATCTGGGAGAAGAATTATTCCGGATCATTACCCCTGCAGACCCAAAAGCCAGGGGATGTCAGCTTTCGCTCATCGCAAAGCGTAAGGGTAAGCTAATATTTGATGAATTGGTGAAGCGAAGAATCGTAGGAGATTGGAGGGAGCCTAATGTCATCAGGATCAGCCCGGTGCCATTGTATAATTCTTTCCAAGATGTTTACCGTTTCGGAACGGAACTTGCTGATATTTGTGAAACATCGTTATAATAAAAGAGATGATCAGCCGCATCAGAAC
>JACCDJ011155762.1_pt1 | contig 10669 bp, 13 predicted proteins | sample 7444481 | NCBI WGS metagenome assembly JACCDJ01 (sample SAMN15323435, study PRJNA562643) | freshwater metagenome | isolation source: river surface water | place: USA:Blue River Watershed | collected 2017-08-15 | reverse complement strand
GATACCAAATAATATTATTAAATTTAATACTTCCCATAGGGGTATGTAATTCACCAAAATTTTTAATATCTGTTTCGAAAAATTTACCGCTAAATAAATATTTTGTAAACCACCAAAAAGGAATAAAAGAATCCATATTTTTAGTATTAATAGACTCTGTTAATCTTTTGGCCATAAAAGCGCCAGGATTAGTAAAACCAAATAATGTTTCTACATCACCTCTTACACTTTCAGGTATGGCATCTTTAAAAAGTTTATCAGCTTCATCAATTTTTTCTTGAAATTTTTTATTAATATTTTGTAAATCTGCAAAGCCTCTAACATTTTGAGAAATAACTTGATATTCAATTGTGGCACCTACACTAATAGCTGTTGCTTGTATTAAATTTGAGGTTGTTTTGAATAAATCTTGAAAAATAGGTAATACATCTTTTTTAAAAGAATATTGCATTAAGCCACTTTCTTGCAATAAAATTTTCTGTTTATTTTGAATGACTAATTTATAATATCCGGGCATTTTATTTTTCTTCCAATTCGATTGTAGCAATCGTATCTTTATCTTTTGAAATATAAATAGGAATTTTAAAACTTTCATCAAAATTAACAATTAATTGATCAGTTTGATCAACAATGGTTTGTAAATTGTCAGATAAACCGTTTTTGTCCACGTAATAGATAGATAGATAGTTGTTCTGATATGGTTCTCTTTTCTGAAAACCTAAGTCGTCAGCAATTTGATCAATGATCAGATCAGGTACCTTTAAACGTGTTAATTTTCTTCCTTTAACTGAGACATCAAATTGACATAAACCCCATAATGTATTATCAATCATAAGGAATCCTTTGTTTGGATTACGTCCTACTTCATAAAAATTTTGATTTAATTTTTCTTGATTAAATTTTTCAACCCAAGGATTATCAAACAAACGTCCGCCTAAATCGACTGGTTCTCTAGTCATTTTATCCCAAACCCAGCTACCTGATAAAGTACGACGTATGACATATGATTCACCAGGATTGACAATCCATGAGGTGGTGTTTTGTAATTTATCGTAGAGATTTTTAACTTGCGTTTCGTCTTTAAGATAAGGGTGTTTTAATATATTAATAGCGTATAAATGTTTCATCTATGATATCCCACGTCATCTCTATTGAATAGAAAGTATGTTTATATAGATTTTATAAGAAAAGTTATTCGGGTAAATTCTGGAGTATTTTTTGAGCTGCCTTTAATTCACGACGTAGAATTCTGAGAATGCCTGAGAAATAAACACGCCCATCAGATCGAGCTGGGTAACTGTCTCTAACACGTGCGGCATCACCTATTCTATATTGTAAATCTTCCACAGACTTTTTATTACCAAACTTGGTTTTTTCACCACGAATGGTTACATAATAATCGGGAACGACATTCTTTCTAAAACTTTCAGTTAAAATTAAATTAACATATGTTTGTACAGGTTCCATATCATTTCACTTCTTTTAATAAGGCATCAATTGATATATATCGTTTATGTGATTCACCTACTGTAATTGGTGTAATTGGATTTTGTGAATTAGTGCTGGATTTAATATCAATACTAGGTTTAGCATCAATTTTAGTTGTTTTATTACTATCGTTTTGTCCTATTTTATTTTCAATTTGTCCAGCTGGTGAAATTTTTACACCTAATTGTGTAGGAGTTTTAGGCATTTTAAAATTTTGTGTTTTTTCAGCATCTGAGACTCTGGTTAAATTATCAAAAAAGATATAGACGGCTTGTTTTTCAGCTAAACTTAATTTTTCCCAATATTGCTTAACGGTTTTATCATTTCGAATACTTTCACTAGCTCTAAAAGAATTTACAATTTTGACAAATTTATCATAATTTTTGCAATTTTCTAAATTAAAAGGTTTTTCTTTAATGTTAGTGTTTTTTTCAATAGCAGGTGTAGAAGAGGAGTCCTCGTTATCATCAGTTTCTTCTTCTTCATCATCTGTAGGGATTATATTTGAAGTGATTTGTGCATTAAATAAAGCTAGAGGATTATCATCTTCTTCAAATTCAGCTTCTTCATCATATTTTGGGTTTTTTGATTGTTTATCCTTTAATTGTTTTGGATTCATTTTTGAATCAGGACGTTGTTCATTATCATTTTTTTTAGGTTGCGTTGACTTTTTTTTATCAACTGATTTAAAATGATTACGTGATTCAAAATCAGCGCGTATTTCACTTTCTTGATCACTAACATCGCCTTCTTTGATTTGTCGTCTTAAAACGTTAATTAATTGAGATACATCCATGATTAGCGTCTCCATTCAATCCTGTTTTGCCACATTTCGCGTTCACGTTGCATTCTGAGTCGTTTCATATATTCTTCGTGAGCGCCTTGTTGATCTATTTGTGGCAATTGCCAACTGATCTGTCTTGTTTGATTGTGTAAAATATCTTTCATGAATTTATCGAAATTATTGCTCATAATATATCCTCGTATGATTTGATTTTAATAGTTAATTTATAATTATCTTTCATGTTGTATTGCATTGAATATAAAATATTATAATTATCGCAATGAAAGAAATTAGTATATTGAGTTTCATTGATTTTTAATAGAACTGATTCAATTTTCTGATTAAGAAATTGAATAATGGTATTGGTTTTAATTTCTAACATTTTAAAAGTAAAACTTTTATTTTTTTTAAATTGAAAGACCTCTAATAAGACAGGTTGTTCAATATCTATAAATTTAATAAGTAAATAAGCGTCTGAATCAATATATTTTAATTCATCTGTTTTATTTTTAGTATATGTATCTTCTAAACTGGTTAAATCAATTATATCTTTTAAACTATCGCTTAAAAAAATATTTTCATTATTACTCATAATATCCTTGGATTATAATTCTTCGTCATAATCCAATTTTAAATATTTAGAATCTTTGTAAATTTCGTCGAAATATTCTGCGACATCTTTTTCAAGTTCTGTAATATAAGGAGATAAAGCTCGAATAATTATTGTGCATTTATCTCTTTTAAATCTGACCTCGATATTATGTTCTGATTCTTGTACATATTCTAAGACCTGTTGCGCAAAAAATAATGACTTTTCTTTTGACTCAAATTCATAAATTCTAGACATAATTTTGTCATCAATTCCCCATTTAGATTTTGACACCATAATAGGCATAGTGCGAGCGCCCGCAGGAGCATTGGTATTTTCATTTAACATTAAATTACCTCTTTCATCATTAAAATAACCCATCATAATTTGTGTCAAATTCATCATTTTATTTAAACCTCTATTTTCTATGTATCAACGTTATTAAGCTTTTTCAGGAGATGCAATAACATTCCCATAGGTTTCATAAAATTCAGATGCATGGAAAGATTTCTCTAAAAATACTTTCAATTTAGCTTTTCCTAAATCTTCCACAAAATCAGTAAAATAATCTACTACATTTTCATCATATAAATTTCTTAAAGCAGCTCCAATAAAAGCACCTGAACGCTTTTTTAATCCTAATGGATTACCTGGATCATTTGTTATAGTTGCCTCATCACAAATTTTTTGAAAAAATGCTTGACGTGCTGCTGTATCTGTATAAAATTCTCGACCTAATGTAGGTCCTGGTGGAGTTAATGTATTAAATGTTCCTTTACCACTTATTTTATTAAAATAATTTTGAATATCTTCTATAAATTCTTCTGGCTTTTGCTCAACAAAACCTTCTTCAGGCTCTAAATTAGCATTTTCCAAACCAAAAGTATAAAAACTAATTTTATTAATAAGCTTCTCATCGTCATCAGCTTGTCCAAATCTTCTATTATAATATGTTTGCATCCAACGTAAAATTGCATTCCTAACTCCTTCTTTGTAATCTTTAGTTTTTTCTTTATCAAAAAACTCTCCAATTAAAAGACTATTAAATTGACGATATGGGCTAGTATTATCATTCATTAAACGTTGCATAAACATTGGATCCACACCACGACCAATTTGTGCATCATTCCCTAAAGCTTGTAAGTAACGACTACTAGGATCTACTAAGTTATATTCTTCGGTTGAATTAGGATATTCATAAAAATCACCCATCTTTTTAATAAAATCAATATCGGCTTTTCCTGTTTTTGGATCTACTATACGAGCTTTATTTAATAAAAAGTCTGGATTATATTCTGGATTTTTAATGTTTCCAAATTTTTCAAATTCTTTTGCTTCATATTCACCTTTTTTACCTTTAATAGGTGAATAAGATTTTTTATCCCAAATATCAGCTTGACTAATAGCATGTCTTAAATTTTCTGCCGCGTCTTTGGATTTTTTATCCATTTTCTTAACTTTTTTACCAGCATTATCTTTCATAACACTTAATTCTAATTTAGTGATTTGATTATTAATATCAGAAATTGCTGATTTAACCATATTAATTTTACGCAATAAATCTGAATAATCGATACCTGCCATTGCAGCGTCTTCAGGGCCATAAATATCACGAGTATCTTCATACTCAGCTAATTCTTCAAGATAGTCTTTTTTATCTTGTACTAATTTACGATAAGTAGGATCTTGCATTAATTTAGCTTTTAATTCAGGGTTATTTAAAACTTTCTTTTCTGTTTTTGAATCTTTTTCTAAATCCCCTTCTTCTTCAATTTTATCTTGAATAGCTTCTAGTTTCTGTTGTAAAGAAACAGCATCAGAATTTTTAAAGCCTAAAGAAATATTATAGACATCATCAATAGTTTCTACGAATTTTTCAAATGTTATAGTTTTCATATCAGCTAAAGTATTGGTACGTAATAATTGCTGAATCCACGTTGCTTGTTGTAACATAGGTGCAATAGCTTGTTTCACACCTGACACACCACTCCAATATTGTGAAGCATCTGCAATTGTTTCATAATTAAAGAAACGTTTCTTTTCAGCCATGTTTTCTTTATTTCTAACTTTATCAACTTGACGAGCCAATATTGCTAAACGTTGCGCTAAATCTGGATATTTTGCTGCAACTTTATTAGAGATCATAGATTTAACAAAGGTTGCTAAATCTACTAATTTATTATTAACTTCTGCTGATTTTAAATCATATTGTTGTAATTTATTGGCTCTGGATTTATCATCAGACTGTTGCAAAACTAAATTATGTTCTGATGTAATTAGTTTAACATACATGCCTGCTAATAAATCGATAAGTTGTTCAAATTGATCAATATTTGTAGGATATTTTTCAATTGGAATATTAATAGCTTCATCAATTATTTCAGTTGCAGGTTTGTTAAGATTCTCTAATGAATAAGCTTTAGATTTAATTAATTTCTCCATACGATTAATGGAATCAGTATAATCAATAATTTTATCAGCTAAATTAGCATCACTAACTAAATCTTGAGGGCCACCTGATGATTGGTCAGTACTCATATTATAATAACCTTTTTGAGCTCGAGCTTGATATGCTTCATTTTCAGCATAATCTTCAGGTGTAGAATACTTTCTAGCTAATTCATCAGCATCAGCTAAACGTTTTTGTCTTTCAGCTTCAATTTGACGATCGATTTCTAAATCTTCTTCAGTAGGTTCTTCTATTACAGTAGCTGGAGATAATTGACCTATTTGACTTTGAATCGCTTTATCTGCGTCTGAAAGATATGGATTTTCAATAGCATTAGCTTTTTCAATTTCTTCAATCATTGCTCTGATATCATTAATTTGTTGATTTAATGCTGCTACTTCATCAACACTTTTTGATTTATCTAACTTCTTTTTTAAAACTTTAATTTCATTACGCAATTCTAATTTACGAGCAAATTCTTCAGCTGATTTATATTTACCTGCAGATGTTTTACCACCGAAAACTGCAGCATCTTGAAAACTAACTGGTTTATCTGTCCATGCAGTTTTCATTTTAGAATAAGCACCTAATTTATTATAAGTTCTTTTAGGTTGTCCTGGATCGGCTTCTAATAAAAATTCACGAATTTTTTTTTGTAATCTTTGATTATACATTCTGATATCCTTTATTTCTGTTTCTTTAAATATTGTTTAGTTAATTTGGCGACATTTTTAAAATATGAATCAACATTGCCATCGTCAATTTGTTTGCCTAATTGCGCCATTACACTAGGTAAATTAGCCTTAGTAGGATCAAAATCATCGTCTAAAAATTTATCGGCATTATCAACATTTAATGAAGCAGTAAAAGCTGGAATATCATAACTTACCTGACCACCATATTTTTCATGTGTAATAGGTAATCCATCTGTGTCAGTGTCTTCAAATTCTTCAGGTTCAGAATCATTTTTATCAGGTCCAGGTCTATTAAAGATATCCGTTCTTTTAGCATTAGCATTAGGATTAACAGGACTATTGCCATTACCTGTTTTTTCTGGAGACATATTTAATTCATGCAGCGCAATTCTTTCGTTGGATTCAAATAAAATATTCCTAGCTAAAGCCCTAACCATATTTTCATTTAAATTAAATTTCATATAAAATCCTTCCAAAGGTCTTTATGATAATTATTTAAATGGTAATAAAAATTTTAATTATTGAAACTTCTTTTTATGCTTTTCTTTAAAAGCTTCCCAATCTACCACATTCTCTAAATCATCAAGATTAAAGTCATCTTCTTCTTCCTCAGACATAACTTCCATTTTTTCTGTTTCCTCAGGTCCTAATAAATCTTCTGGGGTAATTTCACCATTTTCATCTGTTGAAATTTTAATAATTTTTAGTTGATTAAAAACTTGAAATAGTTGTGTGACAGCGCCAGCTAAAACTGTAAAGTCTTCATTAACAGTTTTAAGATTTTTGTCAAATTGAAAAATGTTTTTAGTAAATAATTCATTAAGTCTATTTTGAGAATTGATTTTCTGTTCTAATTCAGTAATCTTTAAAGATAGAGCATCTAATACAGTTAATTCAGGATTATTCTTCAGAGTCTCGGCTACATAACTCTCGATTGACTCGTTTTCTTTGTTTTTTGTTTCTGGGGCCCCACTCTGATTCATCATACTCTTCTTCTCCATCTCCTCCTGAATTAAGAGGAGAATATTCTTCAATAAGCTCATAAATATTTTCCTTGTCTGGATTGGTAATTCTGGATAACGTTTTATCTTTTTTCATTTGGGCCGCATCTTCAATTAAAGCTAAAATTTTTGGATCTTGATCCATCACTTCTTTAAAAAAAGTATGAAAAAAATCCTGTACTGTTAAATCCCGTAATACCAATAAGGCTTTAAACATTCTCATCTGTGGCTTTGTGGTAGCACATCGCATCACATATTTCTGAGTAATACCTAATTGTTCAGCTGGGGTCTGAATACTCAATCCGTTTTGTTTGTTTTGAAAAGTTAATTCGTTCTTCATAATATAAAAATAATAAAAATTTAAAAATTGTTTAATTAACCACCTGGGTTAGATGCACCAATTGCTGCAGGTGCAGGCTGAGGGTTTTGTAATCTAATCTTTTCAACACTATAATGTTCATAATCAGGTAATTGAGTTAAAGCTTGTGAATATTTATCAAGAAATTCCTCTAATTTAGTCTTATATTCATTTGTAGCTCCTTTATTCTCACCAACCTCTTCAGCTGCTTGCTTACCAAATTTAATAGCGACAGAATTCATAATCAAAGCAGGAATATCAATTAAATTTTGAAAATTTTTTGTTAGATTAATCGCATTATTGACAATTAAATCAATTGAAGCATTATCTTCCCAAAATTTATTATTAATCATATCATCAACAGAATTAGCTTCATTAATTAAATGATTAATTTTAAATAATTTACTTTCATTCATTGAAAAACTATTTTTTAAAGACATTATTTTTTTATTTTTAACTGCTCTCATTTTTACATTTTGAAATAAATACTTTGAAATACTTTCTTGCAATCTTTTAAATTGACGTTTAGTATTTCTGTTAAATCTACCTTCAATAATATTAGAACCAAATAACTTATCATCTAGGTCAATATCAACAGGTAATATTACATCACCAGTTACTTCATCATATGCATTAGTTGCTTGTTTAACCGCTTTTTCTATGTCTTTTTTCTTCTGTTCTTCAGCAGCTGCTTTGTCTTCTTTAGGTTTTTCTGCATCTTCTTCACCGCCTGCTAATGGATCTTCTGCTGCACCTTGATCAGCACCTTCTTCACCTCCACCACCTTCTTCTTTTCCCCCACCACCAAATAAATCATCTGTTCCGCCACCTTCTTCTTTGGCACCTTCTTCACCACCACTTTTTTCTTCTTCACCCCCGCCGCCAAATAAATCATCTAAGCTACTCGCTTCTTCACCGCCACCGCCTTCTTCTTTGGCACCTTCTTCTTTACCTTCTTCTTCTAATAAAACTCGTAAAGTAGGAAATTTACTCTCCAATAACATTCTTTCAAATTTATTTAATGATTGATTACGTTTTTTCATGTTATAACAAAGCTCCTATTTTATCAGCGACTTTAAATCGTTGTTCAATTATATCCCAGTTTAATTCTTTCATCATACCATATACATAGGCTTTGCGATTTTTCAAATAATCTTTAAAATAACTATGTTCCCAACAATCCATAACAATTACTGGAAAAGTACTTACCATAACATGTTGATCATGTAAATCAATTACTGTATTAATATAACGTTTTAAATTAAAGCTATAAACTGTCATTGCCCAACCATTACGAGCAGCCATACAACAAGCTACAAAATCTTCTTGCCATAAATCAAAAGAACCAAAATCTCTTTCTAGACGCATAAAAGCTAAACTGTCAGCACTAATTTCGCTATTAACATCGCTAATATTTTGAAAATATAAACCATGTAAAAATGAAGCATTATGATTATGCGTTTCATCCATTTTTAAAGAACGAAATTGACTATGATTAGGATTAACATTTTCACGATCTGCAGTATCTAATTCAGCTGACGTCGCATTTAATTCCTTAATATAACCTTCAAATAATTCTTGATGAGTTGTTTTTGTTTTATCAGATAACAATTCTGTATTTAAATTGAATTTAGTAGGTTGCGCGACATATGCTTCAGTTAAGAGCGCTTTGTTATTTTTTGTTGATTCATTAACCTTTGAATATTTTCCTAACACATTTTTTTCTTGCAATGTTTGCGTTACACTTTTTTTTAATAATTCTTCTAATTTTTTATCTATCATAATAATTTTCCTTATAAGCTGTAATTTTTGATAAATTCTTCAATAGGTACAACAATATAATTTTTATTATTTATATAGTTATTGTTATTAGATAATTTATTATCTTGATAATTTATCAAATTAAATTTATCAACTGAAACTTTACGTTTCTTTTCTTCAACAGGATCTTTTAAACCTTGTTTAATCATATCAATATCGTCATCAATTTCATCTGAAATACCATCGCCATCAATATCAGCCTCAGTTAATTTGCTAGTACTATTAGCTTGCATAATTCTAGGTACATCAGGTAAAGTTAATATAATATTACCTGCAGCTGAATCAACATGATCAATAACATATTCAAATCCTGTTTTATCCTCACGTACCTTTAAACCTGCTGCGTCAGTAATGGTATTAACAGATTGACCATTTACTTTATATTCAATATCAATTTCTTCAGCCAAAAATTGTTTTAAACGCTTCATGTATTCTTCACGCATTATACGCTTCATACTACCTTCATTTAACTGAAACATAGAACATCCTCTTTTTATCTATAATTATCAAAACCTTTCAACTTTTACACCAGCATTTGCTAATATTTCTAAACCTTTCAAATCCCGATAAGTATCTCGATAAATTACTTTTTTAATTCCTGAATTCACAATAGCTTTGGCACATTGTGGACAAGGACTTAAAGTTAACCATAAAATTTTATCTTTAGGATTATTATAATCTAATTTCAATAAACAATTAATCTCAGCATGTAATAATCCACTCATTCCCGGTTCAGAACTCTCAGGTTCATTATCACCACCAGCTTCATTCCCATTATATCCTACAGATAAAATCTGTGTATTATCTGCTGTTGTAATAATTGCTCCTACTTTAAAGGTAGGATGATGAGAACGTTGAGACATTAATTCAGCAACATTCATCCAAACTTCTTTCCATGATGGACGATTCATAAAAATTCCTTAAGGTTTAATAATAGGAAAAGCACCCCAACTACGAGGTTCATACAAAATATCACCACCTACAGTGACGCCTTTATAATCAAATTTAGCCATGGTATAATAAGCATCATTGCCAGTCACTGGACACACAGCAGGACAAATATCAATTTGCGTTGCATAAGGCATCATCTTCATAATCTCGTCAAATGGCTGAAAATTAGCATCTAACTGAATCGATGACACAATAATTGTATAACCTATTTTAAATAAATCAATCAAAGCTTTCGCACAATCTTCAATCATAAAAGCTTCATCAACTGCAATCACATCGTAATTTAAATTATTTTGTGTTTCATGTTCTTTTAAAATTTCCCATAATTCATTACCACTTGATACTTGCTGCGCTGTAAATTTACCGCCATTATGCGATTGAATAAAAGACTCAGCATAACGATTATCAATCTTTGGTTTAAAAGCAATCACATTTTTCTTTTGTCGCGTAAATCTATCAATCGACGCTAATAATTTGGTAGTTTTTGAACCATACATAGGTCCTGTATAAATAATAAACTTTGGATCACACAT